>Ga0100389_1000002_pt1 | contig 285497 bp, 233 predicted proteins | sample CryGeymeta201513_FD_81537 | JGI IMG/M metagenome (GOLD analysis project Ga0100389, IMG submission 81537) | Groundwater microbial communities from Crystal Geyser aquifers in Utah, USA - Crystal Geyser metaG 2015-13 | ecosystem: Environmental > Aquatic > Deep subsurface > Groundwater | place... | reverse complement strand
ATTCATCGTTGCATTGAGTTTAAATTTTTTGATTGCCAACATTCCGAAGAACAGAAGACAATTTCGAATAACTCAATACCTGTGAATGTCCACACAGATTACTTGATAAATTGTTAAAGAGCGGACCTGGTAACCTGCGTTAGACGCCGTGTTCCGTGTCAGTGGGTTGTATTATAGGGAAAACATTTTATAGCGCAAGCGCTTTTTAAAGTTTTTATGACGATTAAGACTCAACTGCGTACTATTTAAACTCAAAGCCACATTTAAGGATGTTTTTGCTGTATTTACGAACAAAAACGGCCAACTACAGCAGACCTTGAATATATTTTCCCTGCCTATAGAAGGCTTAAGATGTGCTTCATTGAGATTTAAGTAGCTAATTTGGCTTGTTGAGGCTAAATATTTACTCAAGCAAGGTTAATACAGTGTTAACTCAACTGTATATTCGTCTCAACACACAAGATATAGGTATTTTTAATTTTACTGGCAGCAAAAGCAAAACGAAGAAAACTGTTTATAGATGAATAACAGTCAACCGATGTTCATATATAAGTAGGTTAATGCTTATATATGAACAGGTAGGAGATATTTTTTGCTTATCGGCAATAAACAGACACTTTCGCTTATCGGTTTGATGAGGGATTTGTAGACTATGACAGTAATTGATTTAATAAACTCGGTACATCAGCAATGCTATCAACCACGGCACTAGCAAGATTAATACCCGCTTCATCGACTACTTTACCTGAGCGAACCAAAATAGTGGTATTGATTCCAGCGGCTTTTGCTGCGCGCATATCATCAGCCTTATCCCCAACCATCACAGATTGGCTCATGTCTATTTTCAAGAATTCAGCGGCAGTGGTCAACATACCTGGTTTCGGTTTACGACACTCACAATCTTGCTTGTATTCGCCTAGGCCTTTTTCTGGATGATGTGGGCAATAATAAATACCATCAAGATCGACACCTTTATCGGCAAAGTTCCAATCCATCCATTCTGTTAAATGATGAAAATCATCTTCACTGTACATGCCACGAGCAATACCAGATTGGTTGGTGACAACGACTAATAGGTAACCCTTTTGCTTTAACGCTAAACACGCTTCAAATACACCCTCTATATATTCAAACTCGTCCACAGTATGGACATAACCATTATCTTTATTGATCACGCCATCACGATCGAGAAATACTGCTTTATTCAATCTAACACTCCTTAAACACTATACTGGGGTGATTATCCCATTGAGATGAATTTGGAGCCAGACAATCTGGATATTTTTATTAATTTGTTTAATTACCACCTTTATATGCATAATTGTATAGGTTTCACTTTATAAAGCGGCCTCTAAGCGGTACCCTTGCTCGAAGATATTAGTGATTATTATAGAATACATGAGCAATATACCTCCTATTATTCATAAAACTCGAACGCAACTTGTTGTTGAGGCGCTTCGTGAACAGATCCTTTCTGGTGATATTCAGGGAGGTGAACCGCTTAGACAATCTGCTATCGCAGAGCAATTGAACGTGAGTCGCATTCCTGTGCGTGAAGCTCTAGTACAATTAGAAGCAGAAGGTTTAATCAATTTCGAACCACATAAAGGTGCAACCGCAACTCTATTATCAGTTGAGCAAGTCACTGAGTTATTTGAATTACGTGCAATGATAGAATCAGATTTATTAGCTAAGGCAATTCCTAAATTGTCTGATAATGATCTTGCTGAAGCTGAAATGGTGCTCATTCAACTTGAGTTAGCATTTACACTGAAAGAGTCTGTGGCCAGTTGGAGTGAACTGAATACAAGATTTCATACTCGTTTATACCAAGCGGCTAATCGCCCTCATACAATGGATGTGGTAAACGGTCTAAACACAAATTGTGATCGCTATATTCGTCTACAGTTGCTGTTTACTGGTGGGATCCCTATCGCTGAAAGAGAGCATAGAGTGTTACTTGAGTTATGCAAGAATCGAGATATAGAAAAGGCGACAACTTTATTGCGAGAGCATATTCTGCATGCCTCTGATTCAATAAAGAAATTAGTAGAACAAAAAATTAAGTCATAAAAACAATAATAAATCTTAGTTATGGCTATTAAAAATAATGAATACCAAGAGTTTAGCTTAAGCTCGCTTAATACTTAGCACTTGATATTGTGAATAAATTTAATTAACGATTGAACGTATTGAGAGAATTTTATGCAGTATGCACATATTACCGGTTGGGGTAAGTCCGTTCCGCCAGCAACATTAACCAATGCTGATTTAGCGACATTCATGGAAACAACGGATGAATGGATTAAAACTCGCACAGGGATCAGTCAGCGTAACATTAGTCACGTTAACACTTCTGAAATGGCATCGGTTGCAGCTAAGCATGCACTTGCGGCTGCAGGAATCGACGGTAGTGAGTTAGATTTAATTATTTTAGCGACTGCAAGCCCTGATACCTTGATCCCTAATATTGCTTCAACGGTACAAGCCAATATTGGCGCTACATGTGGTGCATTTGATATCAATGCCGCATGCAGTGGCTTTTTGTATGGTGTGGGTTTAGCCAGCTCAATGATCAAAAGCGGCCAAAGTAAGAAAATTCTGATCATCGGTGCTGAACGTCTGTCTTTTTACCTTGATTGGTCTCGCCGTGAAACCGCAGTATTATTTGGTGACGGTGCTGGCGCAGTTGTTCTTGAAGCAAGTGATCAGCCGGGCGGCGTATTAGGTTATGAGTTAAACAATGACCCTGAAGGACGAGATATTTTAAAGTCTAATTTTGGCACCCAAATGGATAGATTTGATAACGATTCGTTAGATTTTTATATCCACATTAATGGTCAAGATGTGTTTAAGCGTGCGATTCATGGCATGGGAAGCTTAAGTGCTAAAGTACTCGAAAAATGTAACACCAATATAGATGATGTCGATTTTGTTATCCCGCATCAAGCTAACGAGCGAATTATCGATACGTTAGTGAGCCGGATGAAAATCCCTAAAGAAAAAGCGTTCGTTAATATCGCTGATTATGGCAATACTTCTGCAGCCACCATCCCTATCGCTATTTGTGATGCATTATCTCAGGGCAAAATTGTCCCAGGGCAAACGATTTTATCATGTGCATTTGGCGCAGGATTAACTTCTGCCGCATTACTATTAAAGTGGGGTGAACGAACCACACCAATTAATACTAGTGATGCTAAATTACCCCCTTGCGATAAAACGGCACTTGAATTAATTAAGCCTGCGGTTGATTACTTTTTCAATAAAGCGAAAGACGCTGAATAAGCCTTATTGAGTTAACTTAAATTAACTTAAGCTAAGCGTTAAAAAAGCCAGTCTAGATGACTGGCTTTTTAGTGTATTAGCGCAGCACATTAATTAAGTCTTTTACCGATAGTTTTTTTACATCGCCTATTGCAGCGACCTGAGCCAAGAGTAATTCAGCACAGGATAATGCATCTATAAGCGCATTATGCGCCGAATAAACAGGTAAACGGTAACGTTCACGACTGGCACCTAAACGTAACGATCCTTCTTTTAATACCGAATGTTGCATTAAACAGCGTTTTTTTTCTATGGCGAGGGTGTCGATAAACACCATAGGAATAGATTGACCAAAACAACGGATTAATTGCTGTTGAATGAACTCGATGTCCAGTGGTGCATGATGCGCCACCAAAATATGACCTTTCGTTTGTGTGAGAAACCATGCCATCGCGTCTTGAATAGATAACGCCATATGCAATTGATTATCGACAATACCATGAACCGTCGCGCTGTGACCGACACTACCACTGATGGCAATCATCATATGTTGTGCCTTTTCAAGCGGGATCCCCCCGTTGATAATGGGTACCATACCAATACTGATGACTTGATCGCCAATAGGATTTAAGCCGGTCATTTCAAGGTCAATCGCCATTAAGGGGGCGTCGAGAAATGGTTGTGTTAATGCTGGGATAATTGCGTCTAAGTAAGTATCGAGTGGCGAAGGCAGTATGGCCATTTTTTTACGCCACAATATGGCTTTTATCCACCACAAATTAACCACTAAAAACTCCTTAGAAACTTAAGTTTTATGCCCGCTTGAGCATCATGAACCACCTTAAAAGCATCCCGTAATTGGTGGCGCATTAACGAAGAGAGATGTTGTGGTTTTAGAAAGTTATTCACCGGCAGATTATGGGTTGCTTGGTAACCTTGATTCGATAAACGCATATGCGCAATAAACTCATGTGCATCAGCCAAATTAAGTGCATCTTTGCGATTAATAATATTCGCATCCATTAACGCCCTGATCCGCTTGGCGGTATTCACCTCTTTAATACCCGCACTCAAAGCATACACTCTGGCAATATCATTAATAAGCGCACTGCCCTTGTGCTTTAAATCCATGCCTTTGACTTCACTGCCATCACGCTCAAGAACAAACTTTCTAAAAAAACCCAGTGGAGGTGATTCCGTTAAGGAATTCCCCGCCATACCGGCAAGGAAAATATCGTTGTCTTGTGTTGATGCTAACACCGAATCTTGTAATTCATTGAATAGGTTTAACGGACCGAACACAGGTCGCATATCGAAAAAGATGCTTGCATGCATTAATGCTTTTGGTTCTGGCGTATTAACCCATTGCGAAAAAAGCCCTTTCCATTTAACAAGGGATATTCGCCACTTGGGGTTTTGCGCCATAATGTCGCCTGGACAATAAATATAACCACATTCATCTAAGCCCTTACACACAGCTTTGGTTAACGTGTCAAAATAAGCTGCGGCAAACTCATCAGGTTCATGGGCCAGTAATAAACCATTATCTTGATCTGAACAAGCGACTTGATCTTGGCGACCTTGTGAACCAAACGCTAACCAACAAAATGCCATTGGCGCTTGGCCTAAAATTTGTTGATTAAGCTCAATCAGTCTGCGGGTTAATGCATCGGTTACTGAGGTTAGCACACGGCCAATCTCTTCAGCTCTAGCATCGGCACTGATGAGGTTTTGCAACAACAGGGGGATTTGTTTACTCACGTGAATAAGCTTTTCTATGCTGCCTTGGCGGCCAATTTCGCCAATTAACAGCAAAGGCTGTGAGCTTTGTGAACGCAAAATATCAGTACTGGTGATCATCCCGAGCGCTTGGCTGCCTTCTACCACAGGCAAATGATGAATATTATGTTCACTCATCGCCAACATGGCTTCAAATACTAATGCATTGGCATGGGTTGTGACTGGATTAATTGTCATGGCTTGACTCACCAGAGCATTAAAATCGAACCCTTCGGCAATGATCCGATTACGCAGGTCTCTGTCGGTTAAAATCCCGGTTAACTTTTGATTATCGATCACTAATACCGATGATACCCGATGTTCTCGCATCAGTTTGGCTGCATCCATCACACTGGCGTTGGCGTCAATAATAATCGGCCTAGATGACATAATAGAAGTGATGCGGCTCGTAGTGGTCAGGTCTTTGGCGGTAAATTTAGCTTCATTACGTAAACGATTAGCAAAAGCGCGGGCAAAAAACTGATCAAAACTGCGATGATCAGATCTCAACTTGGCAAATACAGATTGTGGTAAATGATAAACTAAACTGTCTTCAAGAATGGCCACTTTATTAACCACTTTTTCACCCGATAGCAAAGTAGAAAAACCAAAGCACTCACCTTCGCCGACACGGTCGACCAACACACCTTCAGGATCGCGAACTTCAAATGCGCCGCTGCGCACCAGATATAATTTGGGGTTATCTTTGTCAAACTCAACAAATGCAGACGCTTTACTGTAATAACCCACAGTAATTTTTTTGGCACAATATTGAATGAGATCTCGAGGAAGCGTATCAAAAGGAGAATGGAGCGCTAAAAACTGCTCGACAGGTTGTAACTCGCTGGCATCCATTAATTAATTCCCTATGGTACATGGGTTAACACTTTCACTATAGCAAAGCATTTCACTTAACGCCTATAGGACTAAAGCCCAACAAAAAGAGCGCCGAAGCGCCCTTTCTAAGCTGTATTGATTATAACTTAGTGATCGTGAGCTTCACCCGATCCTTTAGGGAAACGAATCGACTCTACCATCGCCACTATTTCATCAGGAATTTTAGTGGTAACTTTACTCACAGCAAAAGCCACGACAAAGTTGACTATCATTCCCATCATTCCAATACCTTCTGGTGAAATACCAAATAACCAGTTTTCAGATGTATTAGCTGCTGGATTAATAAACTTAAAGTAAGCGATATAAGCCGCAGTAGATAATAAGCCGATAACCATACCCGAAATAGCCCCTTCTTTATTCATGGTTTTAGAGAAAATACCCATGATAATAGCTGGGAATAACGATGCAGCAGCTAGACCAAATGCAATGGCGACAACCGCGGCAACAAAGCCTGGTGGATTAATACCAAAGTAACCAGCCATAACAACCCCAAAACCTGCGGCTATTCGTGCATACATTAACTCTTTCTTGTCCGAAATGTCTGGCATCAGATTTTTCTTGAGTAAATCATGTGAAACAGACGTTGAAATAACCAGTAATAAACCCGCAGATGTCGACAATGCTGCTGCTAAACCACCCGCAGCAACTAAAGCAATCACCCATGCTGGAAGGTTAGCAATTTCAGGCGTGGCCAACACAATGATATCTCGGTCAATGTTCATTTCATTTTTTTCACCATTGGTGTAAAAAATCTTGCCATCATTGTTCTTGTCTTCCCACTTGATTAAACCAGTTTTTTCCCAGTTTTTAATCCACTCAGGTGCAGTTTCATAAGGAACACCGGTAGAATCTGGTCCATTAATGGTTTCAATCATGTTTACGCGTGAGAAAGCAGATAATGCAGGAATTGTAGTGTACATAATAGCGATAAACACTAATGCCCAACCAGCTGATATACGTGCATCTTTCACTTTAGGAACAGTAAAGAAACGCACAATAACATGCGGTAATCCTGCTGTACCAAACATTAACGCGCCAGTGATAAAGAACACATCGATCATACCTTTAGAACCTTCGGTATATTGGGAGAACCCAAGCTCTGCCGATAATCCATCGAGTTTATCGAGTAAATATACCCCCGTACCATTACCCGCGGCGTCGATCATCTCAGCACCGAAACCAATTTGTGGGAAAATATGACCTGTCATCATTACCGAAATAAAGATAGCTGGAACCATAAAGGCAAAGATAAGTACGCAGTACTGTGCAACCTGTGTGTAAGTAATCCCCTTCATGCCACCCAATACTGCATAAAAGAACACCACCGCCATACCAATATATACGCCAGTTTCTACGTCAACCTCTAGGAAGCGAGAGAACACCACGCCAACACCACGCATTTGCCCTGCAATATAAGTAAAGCAAATAAAGATGGCACAAATCACTGCTACCGTACGTGCTGTTTGAGAGTAATAACGATCACCAATAAAATCAGGAACAGTAAATTTACCAAATTTACGTAAGTAAGGTGCCATGCACAAGGCTAATAGCACATAACCACCAGTCCAGCCCATAAGATACACTGAACCATCATAACCAGTAAAAGACACAATACCGGCTAATGAAATAAATGATGCAGCTGACATCCAATCTGCTGCTGTTGCCATACCATTCAACACAGGGTGAACGCCACCGCCTGCAACATAAAACTCTTTGGTTGAACCTGCTCGAGACCAAATGGCGATCCCGATGTAAAGCGCGAAAGTTGCGCCAACAATTAAATACGTAAGTGTTTGAACATCCATCTTAGTGCCCCTTAGTCTTCCTGAACATTGTATTTTTTGTCTAATGCATTAGCTTTCGCCACATAAACAAAAATCAGCGCCACGAATACATACATTGCACCCTGCTGCGCAAACCAGAAACCCAATTTGAATCCCATAAAGGTAAATTCGTTTAACACATCTACTAATATAACGCCGCAGCCAAATGACACTGCAGCCCAAATTGCAAGCAAACTAAGTACTAAACGTAAATTCTCACGCCAGTAACCCGCTGCCTTATCGTTATTTTCAAAACTCATTGCGACTCCCCTATGTTATTTTTTGTAAAGTCATTGTTAATTTAGCAACTCAGGGGGGCACCACAATCAAGACCTTAGTCGTACTTGATCAATAAAAACTCTGGCTAATATTATAAAACACTTATATATCAATATAATAGAGAAAATAAAAACCAGAAAAACATGTTGTCCACGCCACGAAGTTAGACCAAGGTCGAACAAAAAGACATCTTTGTGGAGTCTGTGCGCTGCATCACGAAAGGCAAAAATAAATATTTGATAGCAAAAAAAATTTTGTTTGCGTTGAAAATAGTTCTATTTCCTGAGATAAGTGTTCTTAAAGGAATAAGTCTATCTAAAATACAGATAATAAGGATATTTTTTGAGCTTGCCACGCATTAATCAACAACACCTTTTATACTCGATTATATTGGGGGTAATCGGACTGCTACTCAATTTCTACCCAATACAGTTTTTTGCCAATGTGCAATTTGTGTTGGGGAATACGATGACCGTTATTGCGGCTGTTTTGTTAGGGCCTTGGTATGCATTTTTAACAGCAATGATGGCATCTACTGGGTTAATGTTGATATGGGATAGCCCTCATGTGTATTTAATCTTTGGGCTAGAAGCGTTGTTTTTAGGATATGCCCGACGCCGTGATATCTATGCGCTGTATGCCGATGCCGCTTATTGGTTATTACTGGGTGCACCACTAGTGTATCTATATGTCGTCTTTTTAATGGATATTCCCCCTTCTCACTTAGGTTTTATCATTTCAAAGCAAGGAATTAACGGTCTTATTTATACCAGTATTGCATCACTGCTTATTTTAGCTATTCCAAAATTATGGTTTTTAAAAGACAAAGTGAAAGATCGTCATCGCAGACAATTAAGCGCGCAATTGACCTATTTTTTCACCTTACTCGTGACGTTAACATTACTGTTTTCAGCGTTAATTTTTAATTATTATTCTCTAGAACGTCAACAAGTCATGTTAAAACAAAACATGACTGAAGCCGTTGCCCACATTTCCGCGTCGACACAAAGTTATATTGAAAACCATAAAACGGTTATTCAAAATACGGCCAATCAATTAACGCTAATCGCTGATAAGCCGGAAAAATGGCAGGCTATTTTATCGAGCTTTCATGAAAGCTACCCCAGCTTTATCAGCATGCTTATTGCTGATCCTGACGCTAAAATTGTTAATGCCAGCCCGGTTTCAAGGCTGATCGCAATCGACAAAAAAGCACAGGATATTAATATTAATGACCGCGATTATTTTATTGAATCATTTTATAATCGCCGCTTATTTGTATCATCTGCCTTTTTAGGCCGAGGTTTCGGCAATGATGCTATTGTCGCTATGAGTACCCCGTTTTATCTCGATGAACAACATACGCAAGTCGCCGGCATCATAGAAGGCTCGCTTGATTTGAGCTACTTTTCACATATTGATCAAGTTAGTGAATATAGTAATGATGAATCGGTGGTGATGGTCGATGAGAAAAATCAAATTATTTTTGCCTCAAAAAAGCTCAGCCTTAAACCGCTATCTCAATTTAATTTTGTCATCAATAAAGGCGGCTATCATGCCAACTTAGAGCTTATCAATATTCACAAAATGACCTCAATTGTACCTGAGTATATTTATACTCACCGTGAATTAAATAATGGTTGGACTGTGTATATTTTAAAAGAGTTCTCACCGTTATTAAAACTGGCTGAAGAACAAATGTTTGCTAGTTTTATAATGTTATTAGTGTCATTGGTATGTACTTTTTATATATCAACAAAGCTCAGTGCACTATTGACCGTGCCATTAGAAGCAGTTGCCAATCAATTTAGCCTACCTGATAGCGGAAAAGTATCGACCATTGACGACAATTCACCTAGAGAAGTCTTCAGCCTTTATCAACGATTAGTGGCCAGTAAAGAACAACTGGTTGCCCATCAAATGGAATTAGAACAAACCGTTGCCAATCGCACTGCAGAATTAGAAAAAGCCAATAAAAAACTCACCGAGTTAGTAGACCGAGACCCGTTAACTGGGTTGTACAACCGCCGTTATGCCGAACGTAAGTTCAGTGAGCTATTGGAGTTTTGTTTACGAAGCGAACAAACCATTACAGTGGCCATATTGGATTTAGATTTATTTAAAACCATTAACGATAACTATGGCCATTTGGCTGGTGACGAGTGTTTACGTAAAGTATCGCAATTATTGCAGAAGTACTTTAAACGCGACATTGATATTGTTGCCCGCTACGGCGGAGAAGAGTTTTTACTGATTTTACCCTTATCCAATACCTTACACATAGAACATCACCTCAATGGGTTTAGAGAAGCACTGTCACAATTAGAAATCACCTCGCCCGAAGATAATCAGGCGTTCAAAGTAATGGTCAGTATTGGTGCTATCACAGCGAATGCCGATTATGAGGCCGACCTGGATAAATGGATTAAAATTGCCGATGAGAACCTCTACCAAGCAAAGCAACAGGGACGTAACAGAACCATCATTGATATCATTACTGACTGATATTTGGTGACTGGTTATCTAAAACTGACTCGGATTGATGGGCTTGGGTGAACTCATCAATGCGACTCATCATATACGGATAAAATGGATTCCATTTCTGCCGTAACATATCATCTGCCGGTACACTAAAAATACCTCGCTCGCCTTGATAAATAGCTCTTCCTATCTGAATTTTTTGTGGCTTATCTTCCGCGAGTGGCCCATAAAGGGTATCTTCAATTGGAAAACTTAACGCGACATGAGATAACGAATACACATCTTTAGGCCATTCTAAGCTCAATGTTAGTACATTATCCGTTATTGATTTATCGGCTAACTCTCTGACTTGAACGTAACGATCACTTTGGGGATCATTTTCAAGCAAACTTAACCGATAAGGCAATGTTGCAGCGAGCCAGAATGGCGTAAAAGATGCCAATGGGTCTTGAAAGAGTAATTGGTTGTTACTTCGAGTTCGGTTGACGTCAAATAACACTAATTGATGCTCTTTGTTTGCGGGTAATCTTTGGTATAACAAATCAACCACAGCGAGTGAAGATACCGTATCATCGACAACGGATTGGAAGGTTAATATGGGTGGGATAGCCGTAAACTGTTGCGCTGACAATGCCGCTAATAAGGTCTGATTACGTTGAGTTAACTGATATACAACATCACCAGCATTAACTGCGAAGGATTGATATTTAAAGGGGTCGTATTCGGTTTGAATACTGTTCCAGTACAGTTTATCTTGCCCAAGCAACTTACCCAGTTGTGCTTGCCAATAAGCACCAGCAGCAATAGGCGCCAGACCGATAGCGGGTGATAACATTATAATGCCATCAAAGCTTGGCGGCTTTTGTAAGCTTATATTCTCAAGCTCATGGTTTAATGCCAGCGCTGCCCCGGTTGAAAAACCCACCACATAAATGGGTTTTCCAGGTAATTGTTCAGATAGATGCGCGACAGCCAGTGACACAGCCCCAGCAAGATCAGGCCAAGTAATATCGGTTAATCCGGAAGGAATGGTTCCGTGTCCTGGCAAACGCAGGCCTAGAACATGTGCCTGATGTTGGTAGTGTTGTGCAAGATGCGATAGCACATAGGGTGAGTCAGACATACCGTGAAGCAGTAATAGACCAAACTCAGCTTGAGGACTTTTCCATTCAAATGAACGGTTCCAATTTTGCTGCCATAATCCAGGGTCAGACAAACTATGACGCTCATAACGATTAATAGGCGACGCTATTTCAGGTTGATATTGGCGGTATACTTGCTGATCGACTTCAGCAAATAGTTTATCTTCTAATTGTAAATATTGACTAAAATCGGTTAAACCTGATTGTTGATGATATTCCGAAGTAAGATGTGTTGTGTGCCATAATGACAAATTAGGCCGCGCATTAAGTAGCCAAACGCCGGTAATAATTAATGCTAAAGCAATACCTAATGCACCATAAAATGCGGCAAATAAAAAATGTTTCGTCGACCCAATCACAATTGCACGCATAACAACCTTATAAATAAAGACTACCGATAAACATCTTGTATAAGTAGTGAGTACACTTACTGAGAACAACTAAGTAGTATAAGACACCATAAATTTAACATAATAAAAATTGTCACTCAGCTTAGGTAATGAGTCACTACTTCGCCATATTAGCCGTTAACGATTGTGGAAATAACATGTCATCTGATTGCTTTAGCCATGTCTGGGGACCGATGAATCCCGATATTATTTTTTATCTACCAACACCGCCAGCTTTACCGGCACATTGGTGTGCTTATGATGCTAATGCAATAACACAACTGGTGGATCTCAATGGTAATCACTGGCGTAAAATTGTTACTATTATGGCCAAAATTTGCTGTTTAGAGCCCGATATCAATATTGAAAAAGGGATTCATTGGAAGTTGATCCGTGATCAGCTGTTTAGCCAACCTAATGACACTCAGACAAAGGATAAACACAGGGATCCTGCTCGGCGTTTATACTGCCAATTACGCATTGTTAACCCCAACATTGATGAGAATAAAAACCAGGCGTTCTCTAGTCAATGTTGGCATATATTGTGTGGTAAAGAAGTACAACATCGAATGGGAATACTGGATGCTAGTCAGTATATCGCTCTAGATCAACAGCAAAAAATACTGCATCAGCAAACCGTATTGCTGACGCCATATTTAGATTATCGACAATATTCTAATGCGCTTATTGAACTAACGCGACAGCAGATACCATCGCATCAGTAACAAGGCGTTAATCATAAATAGTCGGGATCGGTTCGCGCTTATGTTGAGTCCGTTGATAGATACCTACAAGTTTGTCTTCCACAGATTGGATAACATCTTTGCCTTCTAAAAAGTCATCGATTTGATCATAGGTTAGCCCTAAAGCGACTTCATCTTCAAGTTGAGGTTTATTGTCTTCTAAATCGGCGGTAGGTGCTTTTTTCACTAGTAAATCGGGGGCGCCCAAATAAGCGGCTAACTGACGTACTTGGCGCTTATTTAAACCAAATAATGGTGCTAAATCGCATGCACCATCGCCCCACTTGGTATAAAAGCCGGTAATATTCTCTGCGCTATGGTCAGTACCAACGACCAAGCCTCCGACTAACCCTGCAATATGATATTGAGCTATCATCCGCATTCTGGCTTTAACATTACCTTTGACGAAATCAATCTTGTTTTCGTCGGCTAAAGCGATATTGGCTTCAGCTAAGCCAACTAAGGTCGCTTGATGTACACCAATAACACCTTGGGCAATATTCACCGTGACTTGTTTTGATGGTTGAATAAATCGACATGCCATTTGTGCTTCATCTTCATCTTTTTGAATTTGATAAGGCAAACGAACTGCAATAAATTGATAAGATGCTTCACCAAGCTCTTGATTAAGAGAATCTACCGCTAATTGGCAGAGTCGACCGGCTAAAGATGAATCTACACCACCACTGATCCCCAGCACTAAGTAATGAGTCTGGGCTTGTTTTAACTTAGATTTGATAAAAGCAACACGACGCTGAACTTCAAACTCAGGCTCAATAGCCTTAAGTACTTGCATCTCTCTTAAGATTTGTCCTTTCACGTGACGCTCCTGATTGCTGATTAAGATTCTGACTCGATATCTATTCTATAAAAATCTACACAAAAAAAAACGATAATGATGCTGCATTATCGTTTTTTTTATCGACAATTTATTAACGTTCCCAATAAGACTCTTCGAGACTGTCTTCTCGCTCAGGTAAACCACGAGACAGACGAGGACTGTGTTGTGCTAACACCTCATATGCAACCCGATTAGCGTACTTACATAATTGAGAAAATGATGAATAACATAAACCGTCTCGTTTATGTTTGCTTGAACCAGGTATATTGGTTTTATGGAACGTATTGGCTGATAGGTCATGTAAAAGCGCTGACAATGCGCCATCGCCAGCACCATTGGTATTACGGATTAATTCAGGGCCACCCATATAAGGCGCAATATGAGCGTAGACTTTTATTGGGGTGTCACAATCGGCTTGCAATTTAGGTCGAGAGAATTCGTAACGATTAAATTCAGGAATGGCGCCTGGTAGTAAAGTATGGCTGGTTTCGCGCTTTTCATTATCGTCAGTGTAACCTGCGGTATAAAGCCCTATTGCACCAGCAGTGGTTAACACCATGTCACACCATTCAAGCGCAACTTCACTGGCAAGCAGTGGGTCTTTAAAGCCCGTTAACGCTTCGCCTTCATCTTCATTCATGGCTAAGATAGTGACGTGCTCTCGAATAAAGTTTTGCCACCATTGAGGATCTTCTTGAATTAAAAAGCGCGTACCTAAGGTTAACACTACTGGCACGTCGGCTTCTTTAGCGTAATTGATTGCCGTCATTGCGGCATCAGTAATGCCATCTCCATCGCTTGCACGCATTAAGTAAGCCGTTAACACTAATGCTGAACTGCCCTGCACAACTTCTTTATCAATGTATTCAGGAGTAAGCTTATCCATACAGCCTTTGCTAATCGCAAAAGTGCGTTCACCACAGTCGGAAACCAATGTAAAACAACGGCCGATTGGACCATCAACTGGTTGTAAAAAATTAAGGTCAACCTTTGATGAAGTATTACATAAATAGCGATAAGCGTAACTGCCGACCATAATATGTTGGCTCATCACGCCAAAAAGCACTGAACGATCATCCGCTAAGATTGAATAATTGTGTACTGTATTACCAATAGTACCACCGGCAAATTCATCGCTGATCATCTCATTGGATTTTAGTTCGTGATACAAATTATGGGCTTGTTCATCATTAATGAGAGTTGAATTGCCTTTAGGCAAGCCATAGCGTTCAAGTAATTCGTCTTCTACTTTTGCCTCTATATCAACCAAGGTTTGATCAATACCGCAAATATAGGTAGAAAAAGGCTGTGGCTGCTGCGTAAGTTGAGCCAATAATGGATCACGGCTGTTTACAGGGAAATAATGCTTAGACTTACGTTGACCAGGAAACTTCATATGGGGCTCTCGTAGCGTTGCGTCCATGCAAGTGTGAAATGATTGACCACTGACACTCATTCAATGTTGAATAAGATATCGTCCGCGAAAATGGCGGCAAATTTTATCATAGGTAAGCGCTAATTTTACATCACTTTTATCATATTCGTGGCTTAAATACGCTTCGATGAGATTATCTGTGCAGTTTACGAGAGTTTAGCCCCATAACGCCGGGCAGACCACGATAAGGACTGCGTGAAAAACGTCATAAGGGAGACGAGCAGTTACACCGCTACCTTTTATTCGCCATAAAAAAAACCTGCAAAGCAGGCTTTTTATTCAGACGCTGAGCAGCGGTTATTTTAATACACTAGCCAGTTGCTCGCTCACTTTACTGACAGATTGAGTACCGTCAAACTTGTTGTACTGAGTGTTACCAGCTTCTGCAACTTTGCCATAGTAAGCAACTAACGGCTTAGTTTGCTCATGATAAATACCCAAGCGCTTACGCACTGTACTTTCTTCATCATCAGGGCGAATCGCTAAATCATCACCAGTGACGTCGTCTTTACCTTCCACTTTAGGCGGATTGAACACGATATGGTACACACGGCCAGAACCTGAATGGACACGACGTCCGCTCATGCGCTTAACGATTTCTTCGTCTGGCACATCAATCTCGATAACATGATCGATTTCAATACCATTTTCAGCCATTGCATCTGCTTGTGGGATGGTACGAGGGAAACCGTCTAATAGAAAACCTTTTTCACAGTCGGCTTGTGCAATACGCTCTTTCACTAAACCAATAATAAGATCGTCAGACACTAATTGACCTGCATCCATTACTTTCTTAGCTTCTAAACCTAATGGAGTGCCCGCTTTAACAGCTGCACGCAACATATCACCGGTTGAGATTTGTGGGATACCATACTGTTCCATAATGAACTGTGCTTGGGTACCTTTACCGGCACCTGGTGCACCCAATAAAATAATGCGCATCTCAAAAGTCCTCTTTTAAGTTTATGTTCTTTTTAGGGCGGCGATTTTCGCACATCTGCCACAGTTTTAATAGCGCTTTTGTTATGACATTAGACCTAAATCTAATAAGGCTTGTAACAAAAAGGCATCAATCTGTTTAATACAGCAAGGTATATAATTTACGGCGATATTGATTGGCTATCATGTTGCCCTGTCCTATCGCAGTTAAGATTTCCATGAAGACTTGTTTGACTTTACCCTCTGCAGCATTAAGATCTTTTTGTAAAATGGTAAATAATAACTCCAGAGCTTCTTCATTACGATGAGCTGCATTTAATGCTTTGGCCAAAATGATTACCGCATCAAGATCATCTGGATGCTCAGCAACATTCTGCTGTAATTGGCGAATTTCAGGTGTGTCAGCTGCATCTTCCGCTAAGGCTAATTTGGCGACTAAATTATGATAGTAACTGTCTTGATCAGCCAAACCAATACGAGCAAGTAATACTTTTGCTTCAGCAAGTAAACCTAGCTGTAAGGCTACATCTGTCATAACCAATGCCACTTCAGCCGCTTGCTGTGCATCGGCATAAATCGTTTTTAACTGTTCAGCAATGTTAGTTAAGGCTTCAGACGATAACTGGCCTTGGGCTAATTGTTGCTTAATGTCTTCAAATGCTTGTATCCACATAGGCGGTAAGTGTTTGTCGAGTAAGTCACTAATTTGCTCTTGGCTTTGCACGCCAGCAAAACCATCAATCGGTCTGCCTTTATCTAAAATCAATGTGGTCGGTAAATTTTGAATCTGGAAGTAATTCGCGATTTCTAACTCTGTTTCACAGTCCACTTTGGCAAGAATAAATCGCCCAGATTTGGCGTTAGCCAACAGTTCCAGCGTCTGCAACATCTGCACACTTTCGGGCTGTTGTTGCGTCCAAAATGCCAATACCACCATTTTTTGCATCGAGGTATCAACAACGTGTTGAATATTATCTTTAGTAAGATTAATGAGGTAGTCCATATTGCCTCCGCGGGATGACAAAAACAAAAGCGGACTTATTGTCCGCTTTTGGTGCTTAAATCAAGATTATTTTACACTCGCCAATAACATTTGATTGGTGAGTTTAATAAACGCTGATGGATCAGCCAAACTGCCTTTTTCCGACAACAAGGCTTGCTGTAACAACAAGTTAGCCCAATCAGTAAACAACTTCTCGTCAGTTTCGTTATTCAAATGCTCAACCAAAGGATGAGTTGGGTTAATCTCAAACGTTGGTTTCGATTCTGGTACTGGCTGACCTGCAGCTTGCATTAGTTTAATCATCTGCGTCGACATTTCACCTTCGCCGGCTACAACGCAAGCTGGAGTGTCAGTTAAACGAGACGTCACGCGCACGTCCGATACACTGTCTGCTAATGCCGCTTTTACACGTTCAACTAAATCTTTCGACTCTTCGGCAACTTTATCATGCGCTTGTTTATCAGCAGCATCTTCAAGTTCACCTAATTCTAAATCACCACGCGTAACTGAATGTAATTTCTTACCATTGAATTCGGTTAAGTGACTCACTAACCATTCATCGATACGCTCAGACAGTAATAATACCTCAATGCCTTTTTTACGCAGCAATTCAAGATGAGGACTGTTAGCAGCTGCATCATGACTGTCAGCAACAATATAGTAAATCTTGTCTTGACCTTCTTTCATGCGCTCAACATACGCTTCTAATGACACAGTTGTCGCAGCTGAGTTGTTATCAGTTGAAGCAAAACGCAATAAACCGGCAATACGCTCTTTGTTAGCAAAGTCTTCTGCTGGGCCTTCTTTTAACACTTGGCCAAACTCAGCCCAGAATGACTGATATTGTTCAGGCTCGTCTTTCGCCAGCTTTTCAAGCATTCCAAGCACACGTTTGGTGATGCCTACACGCATTGCAGTGGTGACTTGATTGTCTTGTAAAATTTCGCGAGAAACGTTTAATGGTAAATCATTTGAATCAATTAAGCCGCGAACGAAGCGCAAGTAAGTCGGTAAAAACTGTTCTGCTTCATCCATAATAAACACACGTTGAACAAACAGTTTTAAGCCATGCTTATGATCGCGATTCCACATATCCCAAGGCGCTTTGGCTGGGATGTACAATAAGCTGGTGTATTCTTGTTTACCTTCAACCCGATTATGAGACCATTTTAATGCGTCGCTATAGTCGTGAGAAATATGCTTATAAAATTCTTGGTATTCTTCTTCAGTAATGTCTGACTTGTTACGAGTCCAAAGCGCGGTGGCCTTGTTCATCACTTTCCATTCACCTTCAGTGGCCGCGACCTTCTCGCCATCTGGTCCATCTGACTCAGGTGTGCCTTCATTCCACATTTGCACCGGAACCGAGATATGATCAGAATACTTAGTGATAATAGAACGTAAACGATAATCGTCAGCAAACTCAGTTTCTTCATCACGTAAATGCAGCACGATTTCAGTACCACGTTCATTTTTAGTGATACTTTCTACATTAAACGAACCTTCGCCTTCAGATTCCCACAATACACCTTCGTTAGCAGCATGACCGGCTGCACGAGTGCGTACGGTAACTTTTTTCGCCACGATGAAAGCCGAGTAAAAGCCCACACCAAACTGACCAATTAATTGTGAATCTTTTGACGCTTCACCAGAAAGATTACCGAAAAACTCTTTGGTACCTGATTTTGCAATAGTGCCTAAATGTTCAATCACGCTATCGCGGGTCATACCAATACCATTATCAGAAATGGTAACTGTGCCCTTTTCTTTATCGGCGCTAACACGCACGCGTAAATCGCCGTTACCTTCATATAAAGCATCATCTGTTAAGGCTAAATAGCGAAGTTTATCTGCTGCATCGGCCGCATTTGAGACAAGCTCACGTAAGAAAATCTCTTTATTTGAATACAGAGAGTGGATCATCAATTGCAGAAGTTGCTTTACTTCGGTTTGAAAGCCATGAGTTTCTTGTTGTGACATGAATAATTTCCTTGGTGTTACGTTAAATCAATCACGAGTCGAAACATCAACTCGCCTTAAAAATCTTCGTTAACCAAGAGATGGGGGACGTTACACTATTTTCAAGGGGCAACCCCATCTTGTTGAATAATAAATCGCCAGTTATGCTCAAATCAGGCAAATATCGTTGCTGATTCACCTCGATATGGCCATTAACTGAGCCATCTATTCAGCTTTGATCAAATAAAAATGCCAGCAACCCCGATTAAGGAGCCGCTGGCCGCTGGCACAAGATCGTTTCAATACCGTATCGATTTATCGCCGTGAAACACGACCATTGACTTAGCCTGCATCAGATAAAAATGCCAAAAATCCCGATTAAGGTGACGCTGGCACAAGATCGTTTTAATACCGTATCGATTTATAGCAGTGGAATACGACCATTAAATGATAGCGCTAAGGTAGTGCTATCGACATATTCAAGCTCACCACCGACAGGCACACCATGTGCAATACGACTGATGACGACATTATGTCTTCTGGCCATATCGGCAATAAAGTGTGCTGTAGCATCCCCCTCAACGGTCGGGTTGGTGGCAAGGATTAACTCACTGACATCATCAGAGGTTAAATGACGTTCCAGTAAAGCCAAACCAAGCTCTTCAGGGCCAACACCATCTAAGGGTGACAGATGTCCTAACAGCACAAAATATCGACCATTAAAATGTCCACCCGCTTCAATCGCTAGCACATCAGCAGGCGTTTCAACCACACAAATGATCCCCGAATTAACCCGGCGATGGCTACTGCAGATAGGGCATAAATCCTGTTCGGTGAACGTACGGCAACTTTGGCAATGTCCAACTTCTGACATGGCTTTTTGTAGCGAATCGGCAAGCTTGAGACCCACTTTACGTTCACGCTCAAGTAATTGAAATGCCATTCGCTGCGCAGACTTTGGCCCAACGCCAGGCAGTGCACGTAAAGATTGGATTAATTCATCAACCAAAGGACTAAATTTCATAAATTGCCAATACCTTAATAACTAAACTTATTTTGATGTCATGGGTAAAACTGTCGAGATGAAAGGCTGTGCCAATCTGCGGTCACACCAACGCAGTGCGATTATTGTCTGTGCGGCGCTCGAATGCAAAGGTTAATCCTTTTGGGCGCTAAACGGCTTTAGATATTTTGGACTGAAAATAAAAAAGCTCAAGCATTAATGCTTGAGCTTTTTTAGCAAATAAATGCGATTAAAACGGCATTTTCATGCCAGGTGGTAGTTGCATACCCCCAGTGACTTCGGCCATTTTAGTCTTTTGATTTTCTTCAATGCGACGAGCTGCATCATTACAGGCGGCAGCGATAAGATCTTCTAACATCTCTTTATCGTCTTCCATTAAACTCGGATCAATTTCAACTTTACGCACATTGTGGTTACCTGTCATGGTTACTTTAACCAAGCCAGCACCCGCTTCACCCGTCATTTCGGTGCGCGCAATTTCTTCCTGCACTTTAGCCATCTTGTCTTGCATCATCTGGGCTTGTTTCATTAAATTGCCCATACCGCCTTTTCCACCAAACATAGTCGTTTCTCTCTCTAATTAAGGTTGTTAGCAAGTCGCCATAATGACGCTAATCTTACTGAAATAAATTCGATTGGCAATCTTACTGAGATACTTTTGAGATGAAGATAACTTCATCTCAAGCAAGATTAGCGTATTTGTTCATTTATGAGGCACTAATAAGCGCAATCTCTTGGGCAATTTGCCCCAATTGCTCCGATGGATATTCAATACTGTCACTGTCTAATTGCGCTGATAAACGCTGGACCATCCACTGCACTTTATCATCAAGCAAAATAGACTGTTGCGCCTGTGCGATAAGTTCACGGTGAAAACGCTTACGTAACTCAAGCGGTGTTTCTCGTTTTGGTACAACGCCAATCTGGATCTGTACTTCAGTCGGTTGCTCAAGGTATTCAGTTAACGCCACTTGCAATTGATCGATAGCCGTTTGCGCTGACAAATGTTTTTGATCCGGTTTTAACACCAACACTATTGGATTGGACAAACCAGAGCACACTGAATTAACACCTAATTGTCGCACCCTACCACCAACAGAGACATGGGTCATCACTTTATACCAGTGCAAATCAACCTCATCACCTTGGATACTGTGTGGCTCAAACTGGGCCAATGCATGCGATTGAGTCATTTTAGGCTCTGTCATGCTCTGTGGTTTAGCGGCGACGACAGCGCTAGCAGGCTTTAGATCTTGTTGATTAACCTGATGAGAAACATTGCTCGGCTGGTTAATTGTGGCTTTAACGGCAGATTTATCATGTGATTGAACATCTGCAAATGCATTAACTTGTTCACCCTCTTTAGGCGCGACCCAAGGAGGTCTATCATAATCACTGACAGCCGGAGAAATGTCGCTTTTAGTGGCAACAGCAGATAACACTGCACTGGTATTGGGCGCAGTAGATTCAGGTGTTTTAGGCTCAGCGGCTAAGTGTTCTGAGTTTACTGCCGGCGTATTGGATGGTTTTATCACTCTTGAAGAAACTGATTTAGTGGCTTCTTTTTTGGCGAGTTCATCTTTTTGCTGTAATGCCCCAACATCAGCGATGAGAGAATCACGACTAGCGAGTACTTCGTCAAGAAAGTCGTCTAAATCATCAGCGCGAAGCAAATCTTGTTCAATGCTATGACTGACATTTTTGCTGCTAATGTCAGTGCTGTCATCAACATTATTGTCTACACTATTGCTAGCCGAGGCATCACTATGATGATCCGCCGTTTTCGGCGAAGACATCAAGCCCTTTGCAGTATCAACACTGTTCGTCTCTGGAGTCTGATTTAACGCCGAAAAAGCTATATATTCATCATGATCAGACGGCTGGTATTCCATTGATGCTTCATCAGAGGCATCATAATCCGTAAAAGAATAACCATCAAATGATCCATTATCTGCGTCCTGAGCATGCTGATTTTCTTGACTATCTTGTGCGGTATTGGCGTCGACATCGCTCTTGCTGCTTGTATCTGTGGGATTAACAGCTAATGCCTGTTGCTCACAAAACTCTTGCGCTTCAGTGGTGTCATGTTTGGGCGCATCAATCTTGCTGTCTGAAGCAGTTGATTCGCCGATTTCAGTGCTCACGGCAATATTATCAGCCGTTGAATGAGCAAACGCCTGTGCACTTATATCAACGTGGCTTTGGGTATCAACGCGGCTTTGGGTATCAACGCGGCTTTGGGGCGATTGTTCATCAAAACCTTGGCTTTGTGCTTGGCTGAGCAATAAAGCTTGTTCTGCTATTAGTGAGGCTGCGGCTGGCTCATCATCAATAACCTCGTCAATGTCAGTCTCAACATTCATCGCCGCAGCTTCTGCCTGAACTGGTAATATCGTTGCTGCTAACGCGCTATTCGCTTGAGACTGATTATCAAGCTTTGGGCCTGTTTCAATGACCTCTTGCGTGGGAGGTAAAGCATGATCAATCACGCTTAAATTAATATCTGCAGGTGTAGTTGTCACCCAACGTTTTACTTGTTTTTCAGGGGTGAATGCAACGGCGCGCAATAATGCCATTTCCAAGCCTGATTTAGGATCAGGAGCAAAAGCCAAATCTTTACGACCGTTAAGTAACATTTGATAATAAAGCTGAACTTGCTCAGGCGCTAATTGCTGTGCAAACGCTAAAATTTGTTCACTAAACAATGATTGCTGCGCAGCGGCTGGGGCAAACTGAGTCAAGGTAATTTGGTGCAGTAGCTCTAATAAACTGCGCAGAACTTCTTCTGCGTCCGCACCAAATGCTAATACTTTTGACACGGTTTGCATTAATGGACCCACATCAGCGTCACATAAGGCTTTTAATAAAGCCAGCACATGTTTTTCATCAATGCTGCCGAGCATGGTTTGTACTTGTGTCAACATGACTTGACCACTACCAAAAGCGATGGCTTGATCCGTTAAACTAAGCGCATCACGCATACTACCATTAGCGGCTTTAGCTAATAAACTCAATGCTTGTGGCTCAAAAGGTAGGTTTTCTTGGCTGATGATATACGCTAACTGCTTAGTAATTTCATCTTGCGACAAACTTTTCAAATTAAACTGTAAGCAGCGAGATAATACGGTAACAGGTAATTTATGCGGGTCAGTGGTCGCCAGTAAAAACTTAACGTGTTCGGGCGGTTCTTCTAACGTTTTTAATAATGCATTAAAACTGCTACGCGATAACATGTGTACTTCGTCAATTAAATACACTTTAAAACGGCCACGTGAAGGACGATATTGAACATTGTCGAGGAGCTCACGAGTATCATCAACTTTAGTACGAGAAGCGGCATCGACTTCAATTAAATCAACAAATCGACCTTGAGCAATTTCAATACAACTAGAACATTCGCCACAGGGTGTAGCCGTTACACCAGTTTCGCAATTGAGACCTTTAGCAAATAAACGCGCCAAACTGGTTTTACCTACACCGCGCGTACCGGTAAACAGGTAAGCATGATGTAACCTTTGCTGACTTAATGCATTGGTTAGTGCCATTAATACATGAGATTGGCCAACCATTTGGTCAAATTTAGCTGGACGCCATTTGCGGGCGAGTACTTGGTAAGACATGAAATTCCCCACAGAGAGCTATCGGGAGTCAATCCCTATAAAGGGGTTAACAATAACATGCCAAGGGCTGGCATGCTATTGTTGAGCATGTATTTGATAGTGCAGAATACAGTTAACTGCTTAATAAAATAGCAGTTTATTTTACTATTTACTCACCATCAAACTCACATAAGCTTAATACTTCAATTCCCATACCTTGCAAACGCTTCTCACCACCAATTTCTGGTAATGAAATTACAAATGCAGCGTGAGACACTTCACCACCAAGTTGGCGGATAAGCTTTACTGTTGCTTCGATCGTGCCACCCGTGGCGAGCAAGTCATCAATCACTAACACTTTATCATTGGCATTAATGGCATCGACATGAATTTCTAAGGTATCTTTACCGTATTCTAAATCATAGGTTTGGCTAATGGTTTTTCGGGGTAATTTACCTGGTTTACGCACAGGTACAAAACCAACACCTAGCTCTAAGGCTAGTGGCGCACCAAATAAAAAACCACGCGCTTCCGTACCAACCACTTTAGTGAAACCTTTTGATTGATAATGAGCCACTAAAATCGCAATAGTGGCTTTATAAGCTTCTGCATTTTCAAGCAAACTCGTGACGTCACGGAACATGATGCCTGGTATTGGATAATCAGGAATGGTTTTAATGCTTTGCTTAATAAGCGCTAAACTGTCTTGGTTCATCATAATTTTAGTTAACTCTATAAAAGTGATTACGCAATAAAAAAGTCCACGTTGCGGGTGGACTCTGGTAAAAATACTTAGCTGATCTTATGCCCGTTTAATCTCAGTTGCAACTAGCTTACCTTAACTGACGATTTATTATTCTAACTCTGGGATCCGCCACAAAAAAAATACTAAAAAAAGCATCATGCACAATAACATCATTTTCACCCAAACAATCGGCACAATGGCAATGCTAACCCCAAAGCTTAGCACGGTCATCAACATGGCTTTTTTCTTAAGAGGACGACTCAATGCCCTGTTCGATTGCCATTGACGAATACCTTCGGCAAACCATGGATGATTGACTAACCAATGGTGCAAGCGAGCATTTGAACGGGAAAAACAAAAAGCAGCCAGCAGAATAAACGGGACTGTTGGCAATAAAGGCAACACAATACCGATTAAGCCTAAAACAAGACTGCACAGGCCTATTATTAGAAAAAAACCACGTTTTACCGCCATAAGCACCCTCATCAGAAACAAAAAACCACTCTAGCAGAGTGGTTTAGTAGACACATCATGACAGGTTAACCTGAAGTTAGCGTTAAATTAATCCTGTTGCTTTCAACCATGAAAGACTCGCGGGTAATGTTGGAATTAATAAAACCAAAATAAAACCAACGAAATAAAATATGTTAAACGGGTCTTTAAAAGGCTGACTCATGATTATTCCTACATTCAGGTGATGTTGTTACTGCAATAGCTTAACACTTTCATTCGCTATGATAGGTCAACATTGGGTTAACTTAGCGAACAGCAAGTGTGAGGCCAGTCACAAAAAGTGGCTCATTTTAGACCTATCTTTATAAAATAAAAACCATAAATTTTTTAAGCCTATTATGACTAAGTTGATGAAATAATAATCCCCTTTTGCGCCAATTGTTGGAGTAAAGGTAAACAGCCTGATAATAAGGTGTCATTGGACATTTGTGGGTAGTGTTCACTTAACCACACAATAATCGCCTCTACGGTGACACCTTGTTGAGAAAGGCTCATTTGCTCAATGTAAGCCAATACTTGTGCGCTTAGAGGCGTCAGTTGCAAAAAAGCAACTTGCTCAGTTAAATCTCGAAACACACAAAAAAAGTTCGCTTGCGGTGTAGGTTCAATGGGTTGGTAGTCAACACTAATATGTTGAACATCAAAAGCGTATTGCGCGACCTTGGCACAAGTGGCCAAACATAATCGCCGCTGGGCGAGATCGCCAGAAACGAGCAACTGAGATGATGGTGTGTCTGGCGCGACTGCCACACATAACTCTAACCATTCATAATGCGCTAGCTGCAACATGAAAATCGGGTCATCTTGTGTGATTTGATATTGATGCTGCAAAAACGCTAAAAACTCACTGGCAATTTCGACAAATATTGGTGTTTGACAATCATGAGACCGAAAAAACTTCTGCACTAATGCTTGCCATTGTTCATCCTGATATAGACTGTTAAGTACCGGAAAAGCACTGGAGACAAAACCACTAATATTATTAAAAAATAACTCTCGATAGATATTCATCCGCCTAGGCTCAATACCCTCTGGTAATGGCAAGCTAGGATCACGAATGTAATCCATAAATTGTTGCTGTACTTGCATAAAACCCATTATGCCTTCCTCAGTAATGACTGCTGACGTAAAGCTTGTTGTTGGTATTGATGGATTTGATTAATTTCATTGAGCAGAATGTCGGTTTTAGGAATGTTAAAGTCGCGCTCAAGTAGTGTGGGATGTACACCGTGTAATTGATAGCATTGCTGTAATAATCCCCAAACAGGATCGATAATATCGGCACCATGGGTATCAACAACCAAATCAATGTCTTCTTGATAATGCCCAGCAATGTGTAAATATTCAATCCGCTCGGTCGGCATAGCCGCCAAAAAAGCATTAGCATCATATTGATGGTTAATTGAATTAACATAAATGTTATTCACATCAAGTAACAGCTTACAGTCAGCTTCTTGCAAAACGGCATTAACAAACTCAACTTCACTCATTTGTGCACCAGGAGCGGCATAGAAGGAAACATTTTCTAAAATAAATGGCCGCTCAAGTATCTCTTCAACCTGGTTTATTCTTTTAGCTGTGTGGATCACTGCGTCGTCAGTAAAAGGGATCGGCATAAGATCGTACATGTGACCGGCTCCCGAGCAATAACTTAAATGTTCGGAATAAATATCGATGTTATGCCGATCTAAAAAGTGTTTTATCTTGTGTACAAACTGAGTGTCTAAAGCTTGCGGGCTACCAATAGATAAAGATAATCCATGACAAAAAAAACGATGTTGTTCGGTTAATTGAGCAAATTGACGACCAAACTTACCTCCTAGGGTCATCCAGTTTTCAGGCGCAACCTCAAAAAACTCAATTGCGGCAGGCACATGCTGACAAAATTCGTCTAACATTTCTCGACGAAGCCCTAAACCGACATTGGCTAAGCCATGAGCATGATTTGTAGACATAATGCGTGTCCTTGATGATTTTTTAAGTATTGATATAACTAAATATTCGATAAAAAACAGATAAATTTAAGGCCTGAATCTCAGGCCTTAATTGTATTAGATAAGCCTAGGCATTATCAAACAGAAGCAAACTGTTATTTTTGACCGCCGCACTTACCTTCAGTCATTTTTTCAGCAGATTGTTTCATGTCGCCACACTTGCCTTCAGCTGCTTTTTCCGCTGATTTTTTCATGTCACCACACTTACCTTCAGCCGTTTTTTCCGCTGATTGCTTCATGTCGCCACACTTGCCTTCAGCCATTTTTTCCGCTGATTGCTTCATGTCGCCACATTTACCTTCAGCCGCTTTTTCCGCTGACTGTTTCATGTCGCCACATTTACCTTCAGCCGCTTTTTCCGCTGATTTTTTCATGTCGCCACATTTGCCTTCACCACACTTACCTTCTCCGCCATCAAGTTGATAACCAGAAGTTAATTGTTGAAAACCAAATGGATTTGCTTCTACTTGCGCCGAAAAACCAGCCGTCATTACAACTGAACCTAACGCAACCGCTAACGTAGTTTGTTTGATTGAATTCATAATAATTATATCCTTAAGTCGTGATTATAATGCTGACCAGCATTATTGCCGGCTTGTGTAAAGAGACCTGCCGTTAGTAACGTTTATTACAAAAAAATATCCGAAATGTGAAAAAAATCCATTTTATTAACATTAATTGTTGCTAGGCAAGCTTAAAAATAACGCTATATACATTTAACATAGACACAACCAACATTCATATCAATATGATTATTAATAATAATTTACTTAACGTCGTGACAAAGATGGTCATGGCACTATTTAGTGCTGCTATCCGATAATAAACACGTTAAAATAGCCCACTTTTTACTGCAGCAAGGTGTATTGTGCGCGTTATTTTAGCTCCGATGGAAGGTGTGGTAGATGACCATATGCGTGAAATTTTGTCAGCCATCAATCCATTTGACTTGGTGGTGACGGAATTTGTTAGGGTAGTGAATCAACTATTACCTGAAAAAGTCTTCTACAAACTGTGTCCAGAGTTACATCATCAAGGTTTAACCGCATCAGGTACACCAGTTCGTGTTCAGTTGTTAGGACAAGAGCCAGAGTGGATGGCACAAAATGCCATTAGAGCCATAGAACTAGGGTCAAACGGTGTTGATGCAAACTTTGGTTGCCCAGCAAAAACCGTCAATAAAAGTAAAGGCGGCGCAGTGTTACTGCAATACCCAGAGAATATTTATAACATTGTTAAGGCCATGCGCGATGCTGTACCGTCAGAACATCCAGTTACTGCCAAAATCCGTTTAGGTTACGAAGATAAGTCGTTATTTATGGAAAATGCCTTAGCTGTGTATGAAGCCGGCGCAACAGAGCTGGCTATTCATGCTCGCAGTAAAACCGACGGTTATAAGCCCCCTGCTTATTGGGAATACATTACCGAAGTCAGAAAACGCCTGCCTATTCCCGTTATTGCTAATGGAGAGATTTGGAATGCTGCTGATGCGCAACGTTGTATGGACGTAACTGGTTGTGACAGTGTAATGATTGGCCGAGGTGCTATATCGCTACCGAACTTAGGTGACACCATTAAAACTGGTGCAATCCCGTTTAGCTGGCAACAAACATTAAGTTTACTCATGGCTTATAGTGACAAAGAACTCACCGGACGAAAGTCGGACTATTATCCCTCACGGATTAAACAATGGTTTAGTTACTTAAATCGTCAATACCCAGAAGCGGATACCTTATTTAGAGAATTGCGAGTGTTTAAAACAACCGAAGAAATCGTTAATACCTTACTAAACGCTCATCGCGCACTGTTATAGACTAGCAATATCGCGGCTCTAGGCTAGGATCTAACGCAGTGTGATTGGGTTATGTCATTCACCTCGTTAAACTGTGTTTATCCTAAACAAAGTTAATAGCGCAACGTTATTATTATGAGTGTTCTATATAGGGTGGTTGATTCACCGCCTATTCGTTAATAAAGCCCCTAGAGCCTCTCCAGTACAGACTATTAACCTTGGCTAACATGAATATAAAGTAAATTATTATTCATGTTTTTATCTCATAAATCTAATCGAGAATTGATCTTCGTCATAACGTCGGCTCTATTTGTGCTTAAAATAGATTATCTACATTGGCATAGTCAGTTAAGGTTATCTCAGTTGCACAATTCTCAGGATATAAAGCAAAAACTTCAACAACTTGAACTTATTTTGAGACGTGAGTTAATGCTCGTTATTAAGGATTCATTAAAATCGACTGAAGTTGCTCATGTCACAATGCAAACCCCTCTTGGGCAACTAATTGATTATCTACCACAAGTAAAACTCGCCGACACCGATATTTTTACTCGGCTAATGCGACTAGATGCTGCATATTGTCAACTTGAACTGGGTTTATATGGGCTTTGCTCAGATTGTGAAGTCGACATAGAAGCATATCGCCTAATCACAGATCCAACGGAACAACGTTGCACTCAATGCGAACAAAAATTTCGTCGAGAACATCGGCATGAATTACGCTTAGATCACTAGCCATTAACGTCTGTAAAGCACACTTAGATCTGCAACCTAGCTAGCCAGTATAAAATAATCATCATAAAAAAGGCCTACATAAATGTAGGCCTTTTCGTAATAAACATTATCAATATCAGACTGTTTTATGTGTCTCTGTTATTTAGAACTTAACAGATACGCCACCGTAGTACTGACGACCGATAGTGTCATACACTTCTGGTACAGTACCGCCGTCACTACCATTAGATACGCGTGATGGCTCTTCGTTGGTTAAGTTTTTCACGCCAGCGCTCAAGGTAATCATGTCCGTAACATAGTAAGTACCGGCAACGTTGTGGTACAGAATCGCATCCACTTTATCGCCTGTATTTAAGTCGTCCATTTCACCAATGTAACGGTTGAAGTAGTTAACACTCCAGCTGTCTTGACCAGCTTGAATATTGAAGTTGTTACGTATACGAGCATACGCGCCAAAGTTACCATCAATATTGTTGGTGTAGTTGTTATCTTCTTGCTCAAACTTGATCAAGTAAGTTGTATCGTTGCTGATTTTCCAATCTAACGATAACGCTTCAAAGTTATAAGCTAAGTTAAAGTCTAATCCGCTTGTGTCTTGGCTACCTACGTTAGTTAACGTATTTGTTAAGTTAGACAAATCACCATTTGGACCAATGTTAAAGGTTTCACATGCAGCAGCAGAAGCATTAGCAAAACATGCATCAAGACCCGCTTGAACATCTAAACGTGTAATAGCATTGGTGACTTTAAAGCGCCAGTAATCAAGCGTTAAAGATAAACCTTCAACATAGCTAGGTGAGTAAACTAAACCAGCTGTGTAAGAATCTGATTCTTCAGCTTTTAAGTTACTGTCTGAAGTATAACGCGTTAAGATCTGTGGATCTTGAGCATTGCCCCAAGGATCATCTAAATAGTCGTATGAACCGGTATCACCGCCAAATAACTCGCTGATACTAGGTGCACGGAAACCTGTTGCCGCTACACCACGAAGCATTAAATCATCAGATGCTTCATAAGTAAGGCCCACTTTCCAAGTAGATGCTTTACCGAATGTTGAGTAATCGTCATAACGAAGTGCAAAATCACCGGTTAATTTTTCGGTAAAAGGAACACTAACTTCTTCGAATACAGAGAAAACATTGTAGTTGCCGTCAGTAGGATCTTGCTGAGCAGCAGTACTATCGCCAGCTACTGTTACAGGATCTGGATTATAGAAACCACTTTCGTAACGATATTCAGCACCGATAGCAAAAGCAACTGCACCAGCACTTACATCGAACAACTCACCATTTAAGCCTGCAGAAACAACATGCTGCTCGTTACCACCATTAGCATTATCGGTAAAGCTAATGTCATTAACAATATCACCCGTTAATGGAACACCTGTGAACCATGCATCTTGGTTAGCATAAACAGATTGCTTAAGATTAGTTGCATTGATTGAGTTATCAACGCTTGAATCAGCTTTGTTTTTACCGTAAGTGTATGCGATATCCCAGTTCATACCGGTATTGATATCAAACTCACCAGCCAAAGCCGCAGAGATACGGAATGTATCAGTATCTTGAGAATAAATACGCGGACCAGCATCAGTCGTACGACGACGGTAATTTACACGACCAGTATCATCAGCTTCAACACCACCGGCTGTCATAGCAGAATCAAGAGTAATACATGCTGCGCCAGCTTCAACACCTGGAGCGCCACATACGTTTAGCATAACATCAGCAGGTTGCGGAGCAAGTTGCTGATCAGACTTACGTTTAGTGTAAAGAACGTCTCCACTTAGCACTAAATTATTGTCTAACTCTTGAATCATATTAGCAAACAAGCTGTAACGCTCGTTTGGTGTTTGGTAATAACTGCTCGTGGTGTAGTCATAACCTGTAGAGCGAGCAACCCATTCACCAGCGTCATTGCGTACTTTTCCGCCTAATGAACCAGTAGGTAAAAATGAACTTGCACCTGGCTCTGTCCAGCTACGATCTGACTGAATAACGCTTTCACGTTTTGAATACGCAGCACCGACAGTATAGTTACCGCCATCAGTATTGAAACCGTATAAACCGCTTAACTCACCTGTCTCACCGTCGCTTTCGCTAGTAGTGCTACCGTTAAGATCGAATTGGAAGCCTTCGAAGTCTTTCTTGGTGATGATGTTAACAACACCAGCAATAGCATCAGAACCGTATACCGCAGAAGCGCCATCTTTTAAGATCTCAACGCGAGCGATCATCGATACAGGAATAGAGTTCAAATCGACAGAACTGTCTGCACCTGAACCAGAGTTAACCATACGACGGCCGTTTAATAACACTAGCGTACGTTGAGAACCCATGCCGCGTAAGTCAACTTGTGCAATACCATCTGAACCGTTATTTGAACTAGAACCTAGAGCGGCACCGGCCATTGAGGTTTGAGCTTGAAGTAGTTGGTCAACTGAAGTGAAACCTTCTGCGCGAATAGCTTCAGCAGAAATGATAGTTACTGGAGAAGCTGTTTCCATGTCTTGACGTTGGATACGAGAACCAGTTACTTCGATTCTTTCAACTTTCTGTTCGTCGGCAGCAAATGCTACTGAAGAAAATAAGCCTGTTGTCGCGACACTTGTTGCTGCTACAGCTATTAAACTACGGCGAATTGCCTTAGCAGTTAATGTGACTGAACTCATGAATAAACTCCCTATAACTTGGAATAAAATAAAACAAGTCGTTATATTTTTAATTATGAATAATTGGTCAGTGCCAATCATTGAAAAACATTATTAATGAATAAAAAACCTTTAGTCAATAAGGGCAACATGTGAACAACATCACACTTGACATCAAGATTGATAATTAATTTGACTTAAACCAATCCCATTAAAATCAATAATTTAGCAAATTACACTGTATTAACTCAGTCTATTAACATTTATTAACATAAGAAAATAAACATATAAGGCACCACAAAAGAACAAACAAAAGCCAATAAAAAAAACAAACTTAAAACAAAGGCAACAAATAAATAACAATTGATCATGAAATGCATCAAAAATTAATTTTTAATATTTACAAAAAAATTTAATAATTGCCCTAAAAATCATCAGAATGACATTTCAATATTATTGATTATTTATTCAAAAACTAACTCTCCTCCTATTTTATTAGCTGAATTCCATTCAAAAAACCTAATATAAACCGACATATGCTCTGCTAATAAGCCCTAAAAAAATCAAGATTGATTATATTTAACCCAATTATGACTCATTAAAGTTGGAGAGTTTCGAACATAGCAGACTGTCAATTCACATCACACACCGAAGGTGGAATGTTACATAAATGTAGCGTTTCTGATGTGACTGGCTGCTTTATAAATCGCAGAGTAGACATTAATAGAGGAGGTATTGAGGAAACGAACAAAAAAAAGGAGCCGAAGCTCCTTTTAATCAACTTACAGCAATAATTAACGAGTGCGTGGGCACACTTCATCAGCGCTGAAGAAGTAAGCAATTTCACGAGCTGCTGATTCAAGAGCATCAGAACCGTGAACTGCGTTTTCGTCGATGCTTGCAGCGTAATCACCACGAAGCGTGCCACGAGCAGCTTCAGCTGGGTTAGTTGCACCCATGATTTCACGGTTAGCTAGGACAGCGTTTTCGCCTTCTAACACTTGAACCATAACTGGACCAGATGTCATGAAAGACACTAAAGCGCCAAAGAAAGGACGTGCGCTATGTTCAGCGTAGAAACCTTCAGCTTGTTCTTTAGATAGGTGAACCATTTTAGAAGCGATGATCTTAAGACCAGCTGATTCAAAACGGTTGTAAATAGCGCCAATGTGGTTGTTAGCAACTGCATCTGGCTTGATGATAGAGAATGTGCGTTCGATCGACATAACGAGCTTCCTTAATGTGAGCAAGTTTAAAAAATTCGCGCGGATTATACGTAATTTAAGGGTATATTCCTAGCCATATCCGCTTAAGCAGTGATATTTCATCACTTAATTGCGTCATTTATATTAACATGGCGCAATTTATGCTCCATGAGCAAACATTCATCTTACTCTGCAGCCTTAACCGTTTTGTTAATACTTTTTTCCATAAAGCTAATGATGGCGTCAGCAACGTCTTTTTGTGTCGCTTTCTCAATGCCTTCTAAACCAGGAGATGAATTGACTTCCATCACCACAGGACCATGATTTGAGCGCAGTAAATCAACGCCAGCAATATTCAACCCCATTGTTTTGGCGGCACGAAGTGCAACAGAACGTTCTTCTGGGGTTAACTTAACCAAAGTTGCACTGCCACCACGGTGCAAGTTAGATCGAAACTCACCCGGCTTTGCTTGGCGCTTCATCGCTGCTATCACTTTATCACCCAACACGAAACAGCGAATATCTGCGCCTTTGGCTTCAGCAATATATTCTTGTACCATGATGTTAGTCTTTAAGCCCATAAAGGCTTCTAGCACGCTCTCAGCCGCTTTGCGAGTCTCCGCTAATACCACGCCAATACCCTGAGTCCCTTCCAGTAGTTTAACCACCAAAGGTGCTCCGCCCACCATATCAATCAAATCAGGGATGTCGCTCGGTTTATTGGCAAAACCGGTGATAGGTAAGCCAATCCCCTGCCGCGACAACAGCTGCATTGAACGCAATTTATCCCGTGAACGTGCAATCCCAATGGAGCCATTAACCGCATACACACCCATCATTTCAAATTGGCGTAATACAGCGGAACCATAAAAGGTTACTGAAGCGCCAATCCGTGGAATAACCGCATCAAAATGGCCTAAATCTTTGCCCGCCATATGAATGCTAGGCTTGGTCATATTAATATTCATATAACACTTTAACGGGTTGATAACCTTGACCTCATGTCCCCGGGCTAATGCAGCTTCAACTAAGCGTTTAGTAGAATATAATTGCGGGCCTTGAGACAGTATTGCAATGCGCACAGAGTGCTCCAAAAGAGAAATTTTCCGGCATCATACGCTGAGTATATTTAAAATCAATGACTGCTATATCCATAGATAAAAAAAGAGCCAATCCTAATAGATTGACTCTTTTTTTGTGACCAATTACCCACAATGAATAACGATTTTGATGGGTTAATCTACCAGTAAAGGCTAGCCTTCGCTCACCATGTTCACTGTGTATTTAGGGATATCGATGATCATATCGCAATCAACCACTTTAGCTTGGCAAGATAGACGGCTTTCAGGTTCTAAGCCCCATGCTTTATCGAGCATGTCATCTTCTAGCTCATCACTTTCTTCGAGTTGATCAAATCCTTCGCGTACAACTACATGGCAAGTAGTACAAGCACAAGACTTTTCACAGGCATGTTCAATATGAATACCGTTACGCAATGCAACGTTTAAAATCGTCTCGCCTACTTCAGCTTCAAGTACTGCGCCGTCTGGACAAAGTTCTTGATGGGGTAAAAATACTAACTGTGGCATCATTTCACCTATATGTTGTCGACCGACTGCCCTTTAAGCGCCGCTCTAATAGAATTATCCATACGTCTTGACGCAAAATCTTGAGTCTTATCGTCGAGATTTGCAATTGCTTTTTCAATAGCATCAATATCGTCTTGTTGCGCGGCGGCATCAAGTTCTGCGATCGCTACCACTAACTGTTGACGTTCTTGCTCATCCAGCAGTGCAGCATCTTTAGCCAAGGCTGCGTTAAGGGATTCTATCACCCGCGCGGCTTCAACTTTTTGCTCTGCTAGCATACGACGAGTAATGTCTTCTTTAGCATACTTCATCGAATCTTTTAGCATGGTGGCGATTTCAGTATCGGATAAACCAAATGAAGGTTTAACTTGAATCGATGTCTTAACTCCAGTGGACTTTTCCATCGCAGTAACACTGAGCAGACCATCAGCATCGACTTGGAATGTCACTCGAATATGAGCAGCTCCAGCGGCGAGCGGCGGAATACCGTGCAGTGTAAAGCGCGCCAAAGAACGACAATCGTCAACCAGCTCTCGTTCCCCCTGAACCACATGAAATGCCATCGCAGTTTGACCATCTTTAAAAGTGGTAAACTCTTGTGCCCGTGCAACTGGAATAGTGGTATTACGCGTAACCACTTTTTCAACCAAGCCACCCATGGTTTCAACACCGAGCGATAATGGGATCACATCTAACAGTAATAAGTCTGAATCGGGTTTATTGCCAACGAGAATATCGGCTTGAATAGCCGCACCAATGGCAACAACGCGATCAGGGTCAATTGAAGTCAACGGTGTTTTTTTGAAGAATATTTCAACTTGTTCACGAACTAAAGGAACTCGAGTTGAACCACCGACCATGACAGTTTCAATCACCTCATCCACGCTCACACCTGCATCACGTAAAGTGCGACGACAGCTACCAATGGTTTTTTTCACCAATGCGCCAATGAGTTCATTAAATAGATTTTTATCGACACTACAGCTGACGGTTTGGTCGCCAATGACAACAGAGGCTTCAACGCTGTCATTTTCAGTTAATGCTTCTTTGACCCGGCGAGCCTCAATCTGTAACTGACGTGCTAACTGATTATTCGGCTCAGTGATGTTCCACGTTGTTTGCAAATGGCTAACAAGTAAATGATCAAAGTCATCACCACCCAAAGCAGAATCACCGCCTGTGGCTAACACTTCAAATACGCCACGATTCAAACGCAGAACAGAGATATCAAAAGTACCGCCACCTAAATCGTAAATGGCAATCACGCCTTCTTGCTTCGAATCAAGTCCATAGGCAATAGCTGCAGCAGTAGGTTCGTTAAGTAAGCGTAATACTTTAACGCCTAATAATTCTGCAGCGTCTTTAGTACCTTGACGTTGTGCATCATCAAAATACGCAGGTACGGTAATGACCACGCCTTCTAACTCGCCACCTAACGTGGTTTCCGCACGGGCAATTAAAGGTTTTAAAATTTCGGCAGACACTTGAATTGGATTAACTTGCCCAATAGGCGTGGTAAACACCGGCAAGCCGTTTTCACTCGCGTGTAAAGCGTAGGGTAATCGATGAACGCCAGACTGAATATCAGTAAGGCTTCGTCCCATAAAACGCTTAACCGAAACGATAGTGTTTTGTGGATCTAATGCTGATTGTTGTTGAGCTTCGTAGCCAACGAGTACATTGGTATCACCATAATGCACCACAGAAGGCAAAGAATGACGTCCTTGCTCATCAGGCAAAGTCAATGCTTGAGCACTTCTTACCGCAGCAACAAGTGAGTTGGTGGTACCAAGATCTATTCCAACCGCAAGACGATGCTGGTGCGGTGCGGCGCTTTGGCCAGGTTCTGCAATTTGCAACAGTGCCATAGTGTTCCAACTTGTTGTGTTATCGATTAGCCAAGCTAATCATAAATAAGGTTCAGAATTTAAGGTAATTTAGTCGAGCAAGCTATCTTCAATACGAGCTAGCTCATCTTGCAATTTTGCCATAAATTTTAGCTTACGAATTTGATCAGCCGCTAATAATGCATCTGCATTATCATCACTGGCTAATAACGTCGCTAATTTAACCGATAATACCGACTCAAACTGTGCAAATGAATCATACAGTTCATCAATTGAAGACTGCGGATCACTGCTATGAGTTATATCTTCAAGCGCTTCACGCCACTCCATTTGTTGCATCAAAAATGTACCATCTTTGAGCGTAGTGGTTTCGTGGCTTAATTCAATACCACGCAGGCTCAACATATGTTCAGCACGGCGTAAGGGATTTTTTAACGTTTGATAGCCGTCGTTAACTTGTGCAGTACGCTGAACAGATAGCAGCTTTTTTTGCTCGGTATCATTCGCGAATTTATCGGGATGGACCGCCCGTTGCAGTTCGCGGTAGCGCTCTGCAAGTAAGGCGGTATCGATATCAAAGGCAGGTGCAACATTAAACAGATCGAAATAATTCATGGGCAGATATCATACTTACTGTTTGATATAAAACGACTTAACAGGTGAATAATGGTTAAACAGTGAAACTTTCACCGCAACCACATTCACCCTTTGCGTTAGGATTATTGAACTGAAAACCTTCGTTTAGGCCTTCTTTGACAAAATCAAGTTCAATACCTTGCAAATAAATGAAGCTTTTGGCATCGATGATGATATTCACACCATCGATGTTATAAAGCTCATCATCGTCATTGAGATCATCAACGAACTCAATGACGTATGCCATACCTGAACAACCTGATGTTCTCAACCCAAGGCGCAAGCCGAGGCCTTTCCCGCGATTAGCAAGAAACGATCTTACTCGATCAGCCGCAGCGGGGGTCATTGAAATAGCCATCTTAACTCCAGGTATTACTTAGCTTGTCTGCTTTTATACTCTTCAATCGCTGCTTTAATGGCGTCTTCAGCCAAAATAGAGCAATGAATTTTAACTGGCGGTAGTGCTAGTTCTTCAGCAATGTCAGCATTTTTAATGGTCGCTGCTTCATCAACACTCTTGCCTTTAACCCATTCAGTCACTAATGAGCTTGATGCAATTGCGCTGCCGCAACCATAAGTCTTGAATTTTGCATCTTCAATAATGCCATCAGCATTAATTTTAAGTTGCAACTTCATTACGTCACCACATGCTGGTGCACCAACCATACCGGTAACAATTGATGGGTCGTTCTTATCAAATGAACCTACGTTACGTGGGTTTTCATAATGATCGATTACTTTTTCGCTATAAGCCATGATACTGCTCCAAAATCTGTGTCGTTATCAGTTTACGAATAATGGTATTACACTTATTTAACCATCTAAATTAGTGATGTGCCCATTGAACTTGATCCAAATCGATACCATCTTTGAACATCTCCCATAATGGAGACATTTCGCGTAACTTATCGATAGATTCAGTTATCGTTTTGATAGCATGGTCAATTTCTTCATCGGTAGTAAAACGGCCGATTGAGAAACGAATTGAGCTGTGTGCCATTTCATCATTTAAACCCAATGCACGTAATACGTAGCTTGGCTCTAAACTTGCTGAAGTACAGGCTGAACCAGAAGAAACCGCTAAGTCTTTTAAGGCCATCATTAACGATTCACCTTCAACAAAGTTGAAGCTCACGTTAAAAATACCACTGTAGCGTTGTTCCATATCACCATTGATATAGGTTTCTTCTATATGTTTAATACCGTTCCATAACTTATCGCGAAGGCGAGTAATACGCTCGCTATCAGCAGCCATGTCTTGTTTGGCAATCACAGCAGCTTCACCTAAACCAACGATTTGATGAGTTGCTAATGTGCCACTGCGCATTCCGCGCTCGTGTCCACCACCGTGCATTTGCGATTCAAGACGAATACGTGGCTTACGGCGAACATATAATGCGCCGATACCTTTTGGTCCATACATTTTATGGCCAGAAATCGAAATCAAATCAACTTTAGTGGTTTGCACATCAATCGGTAATTTACCCGCACTTTGGGCAGCATCCATATGGAAGAAAATACCCTTTGCGCGGCATAACTCACCAATGGCATTGATATCGTGAATCACACCAATTTCGTTGTTCACGTGCATAATGCTGACTAAAATAGTGTCATCGCGCATCGCCGCTTCTAAGCGTTCCATTGGGATGATGCCATTATCATCAGGAACCATATAAGTGACTTCGTAACCTTCACGCTCTAACTGACGGCACGTGTCTAACGTAGCTTTATGTTCAGTTTTGCTGGTAATGATGTGCTTGCCCTTTTTGTGATAAAAATGGGCAATACCTTTAATTGCAAGGTTACTTGATTCTGTCGCACCTGAGGTAAATACAATCTCACGGTGATCAGCGTTGATTAAATCAGCAACTTGATTACGGGCGATATCAACCGCCTCTTCAGCTTGCCAACCATAACGGTGTGAACGCGATGCTGGATTACCAAATACGCCGTCCATCGTCATGTGTTGCATCATTTTTTCAGCAACACGCTTGTCTACAGGCGTTGTTGCGGCATAATCTAAATAGATAGGAAGCTTCATAATACACTCCGTACTCAGCAGTCTCAGATGAGGCTACATACAACGTACAAATAATAATGATATATCAATCAACATAGTTGAGTTATAGACTCACTCTATGTTCCTTTTGTATCTCATCTTGCTTTAACGAAATAAATCTTACATCTCGCTTTTGCATCAAACCTGCAAGAGAAATACCATCTAAAAAATCTGAAATTTGTTTACTTAAGTCACCCCATAAAGAATGGGTTAGGCAACGAGTACCACTTTGGCAGTTACCTTTTCCTTGACAACGGGTGGCGTCTACAGATTCGTCAACAGCATGCACGACCATGCCAACTGAGATATCTACGGCTTCTAAACCTAAACGGTAACCACCACCGGGTCCGCGGACACTCGACACTAAACCATGTTTACGTAACTTAGCGAAGAGTTGTTCAAGATAAGACAAAGAAATTCCTTGTCTTTCAGAAATATCAGCTAAAGGCACAGGACCAGTAGCAGAGTGAATCGCAACATCCAGCATAGCTGTCACTGCATAGCGACCTTTTGATGTAAGTTTCATAACTTGTACTGCTCCCAAAAAGTATGCAGTAATTTCAACATACCCGAGTAATTTAGTCAAGTATTAATCCTACTAAATCACTCAAGTATTATGATGTTGTTTGACTATAAACGATCCCAATTTCGCCGCGGGTATTTAACCTTTTTATCTTGTAAGATTCAATGCCGACAAGGCAATTAATCGCATTATTAACTGATTATTTGACTTGAATCGACAATGACTTATTGAATTTTAAATACTCGGGTCGAACTTATCAATGTCTTGTTTACGAATGGTCGCGGCTTCTCGCGATGCCTCATCAAATGCATCCACATTTAACTCTGGCAACTTTTTAGTACAAACTTCACCACCCATTTGCTGAATGGCATTACACAGTTCTTGTACTTTCGAGTCCATTAAATGCATGTGATCAAGCATTTGTCCTATGGCATTAGCCACAGGATCAGGATTATCTGGTGACACAGCGTACGCATCAAAGCCATACTTTTTAGCCATCTCAGTGCGACGTTCAGTTTTTTCTTTTGACTGGTTGGTCGGCGAAGACACCACACGCCCAGGAATGCCCACCACAGTGTGATCGCTGGCGACATCCTTAACCACCACAGAATTAGAGCCAACACGTGCACCATCGTGCATTGTGATAGGTCCAAGTACTTTGGCCCCAGCCCCAATCACCACATTATTGCCTAAAGTGGGATGACGTTTACCTGGCTGCCAGGTTGTTCCGCCCAAAGTAACACTATGATACAGCGTGCAATCATCACCAATTTCGGCAGTTTCACCTATTACAACGCCCATACCGTGGTCAATAAAGAAACGTCGGCCAATCGTCGCACCTGGATGAATTTCAACACCGGTGAGCCAGCGAGAAAATGTCGATAAACAACGGGCTGTAAAACGCCAGTTCGCTAGCCACAGTTTATGACTAATACGGTGGATCCAAATAGCATGCATACCCGGGTAATTAAATATTATCTCTATGGTACTGTTTGCAGCAGGATCACGATGATAAATCGATTCGATGTCTTCTTTTAACCTAGCGATGATGGCCATGGTGTGTTCCTTTACTGCTTAATCTTGTTTATCCATTTTCTTATCAATGGAAGTCAAAATGCCACGAAGAATATTCATCTCAGGTGCTTCAATACGGGCACGAGTGTATAAACGACGCAATTTAGTCATGACTTGTCCAGGATGATTTTTAATCACAAAACCAGTTTTAGACAAGGTCGACTCTAAATGAACAAAAAAGCGTTCAAGTTCAGATGTTAATGGGTATTCTTCTGTGACAACTGGCGTTGCTGTTTGCGCTAAATGCGCAACGCGAGTTTCATAACAAATAATTTGTACTGCTTGAGCCAAGTTTAGCGAGCTGTATTCTGGGTTTGCCGGAATCGCCACATGATAAGTACATTGCTGTAATTCTTCATTACTCAGGCCATGATTTTCACGACCAAAGACAATAGCAACCGGACCATTTAGGCTTTCTTGAGTTAACTTTAAACCCGCTTCTCGAGGGTCAAGCATGGGCCAATCAAGGGTACGACTGCGAGCACTCGTTGCTATCACTAAACTACAATCGGCAATGGCCTCTTCTAATGAATCAACACGAGTTAGATTTTTTAGAATATCAGATGCACCTGCAGCAAGTGCTATCGATTGCCCATCAGGCTCCGCTCTTGGCTCGGCGAGATATAAATTTGATAAGCCCATGGTTTTCATCGCTCTAGCTGTAGAGCCAATATTACCAGGGTGTGAGGTACCAACTAAAACAACACGAATATTACTGAGCATGTAGCACTTTCTTTTAGCAAAAAATATTGCCCGTATATTAACACAATCGTTAAAAATTACGTTATATGAAAATCTGCATTTGATATAACGGCTAAATTAAGTATAATGCGGGCGCTATTTTACTCGTTCTTTAACATCCAGGGGATTGCAATGCATCCGATGCTGACTATTGCCACACGCGCTGCACGCGCTGCTGGCCAAACTATTATGCGCGCCTATACTGAACTTGACCGTGTTGAGGTAAGCAGTAAAGGTATTAATGATTTTGTGACTAGTGTAGACAAGGAAGCAGAAGCAACTATTACTTATCAAATTCGTAAATCTTATCCAGACCACGCCATTATTGGTGAAGAAAACGGTGAAAACCGTGGTACTGATAAAGACTACATTTGGATAGTTGATCCTTTGGATGGAACTAACAACTTCGTTCGTGGTATTCCTCATTTTGCGGTGTCTATCGCTCTTCAGTACAAAGGCAAAATTGAAGTTGCCGTTGTTTACGATCCTGTTCGTGAAGAATTATTTTCAGCTGTTCGCGGCAAAGGCGCTAAGGTTAACGACTTCCGCATGCGCGTAACTAACGTCAATGATTTAAGCAACACTATGATTGGCACAGGTTTTCCATTTAAAGCTCGTCAACACACAGAAAGCTACATGGCCATTTTAGGCGAAGTATTTTCATTGTGTGCCGATGTTCGTCGTGGCGGTTCAGCGGCATTAGATTTAGCTTACGTTGCAGCAGGCCGTTTAGATGGTTTCTTCGAAATTGGTTTAAAACCTTGGGATATCGCAGCAGGCGACTTAATTTGTCGTGAAGCCGGCGGTACAGTGACCGACTTTACGGGTGCACATAACTATATGACTTCAGGTAACATTGTGGCAGGTAGCCCAAAAGTAACCACTCAGATAGTCAAAATTATGCGTCCTCTACTGAATGAAGGTTTAAAGCGTTAATCGCTAACTAACTTTTATTGATAAAAAAACCGCTCAAGCCTCGCCTGAGCGGTTTTTTTATGCTTATAAAATGGCATGACTGTTAGCCACAATGGTACATAATCCGCTATTAAAAGCTCATTTTTCGATGACTTAGATATTCCCGCCATCAATAGCAAACCCATAACCAGTGCACTAAACCAAACAATCACTCAATAGGCCGGTATACAGCAAAGAAGCCTTGCCGGTAAGCTAATCGCCATCACTAACAATGCGCGTTTAACCTATGTAATAACAATGCAAACGATGTCGTGTTGTTCATTCAATTAAACATCGATTGAACAAGTCACAGCTTATCTCACAAAATCGATCGAGATCACTGGGAAAATACCCTGAAGTCGTCAATAATAGTATTTTGATTTTATTGATGAAGATGAGTATGCCGTTACTGCGAAAAGTAGGATTAAAAACCTTAAAAAATATCGAACATCTAGTGTTATTAATTATCGCTATGGCGACAGTATTTGCTATTGGCGAAGAAATTCTTCATATGATCGTCATTCAGACTGTCGAATTAGCCGATTTACTCTTACTATTTATCTATCTTGAAGTATTGGCTATGGTCGTTAATTATATTGAATCAGGTAAGTTGCCTATTCGTATGCCGCTCTATATCGCGATTGTGGCATTGGCGCGATACTTAATTTTAGACATGAAAGCAATGGAAGATTGGCGTATTTTAGCCATTTCACTGTCGACTATTTTACTGGCAGGCACAGTAATTGTGATCCGTTGGGGTCAATTAAAAATGCCTTACCCTAAAAACCAAGACTACGATACTTAATCAACTTGGTGGTTCAGGTAGCCAATGCTAAGTCTTTTTATTGGCATTGGTTGCTAAATTTAGTTTTGCTTAACAAAGTCGTTATGCTAAAAATGAATACAATCAACTGAGTTAATGCTAAAGATAAAACCCTAAACGAACATCTTAGAAAAGAATGCTATAACTTTACCAATTAATTGAAATAAGTCGTGTAAATAAAATCAACATCAAATTGCAGAAAAACATACATAAAGACTCATCATTTCAAGGAGAAACAGAATGGGGCAAGAGCCAACCGGATTCGAAGAAAAACGCAGTTCTTTACGTGTAGATATGGAAGCAGAGCGGATCCGCCTAGATTGGATCAATTCACAAGGTGAATCATGCACAGATCATGCTATTTGTATTGATCTGGCCCGAAAAGGCGTGTTAATCGACTTTAAGGCTGCTTTTAAAATTGGGGATTTGATCGCCTTAACATTTAATGAAAAGACTGATAAACAAAATACCATTAAAGGCCAAGTTTGCCGTAGTTCCGAATGTTCAGTAAATAGTTACCATATTGCTTTACAGCTAATTTAGTTGATTATTTTTATGCAGCTCTCAATGGCTACTCTATAATCAAGTTACATACCTAGCGAAACTTTCGGTGCAACAAGGCGCCTATCATCAAGGATCACAACATGATATTGCTCGTTGGCGGTGAAAAAGGTGGCAGTGGTAAAAGCTGTTTAGCACAGAACATTGCTGTATATATTAGCCAAAAGCACGATGCGAATGTGCTCATGGTTGACTGCGATCCGCAACGTACCACGTCAGACTGGATCCAAGCTCGTAATAATGACCCCAGCCTAAAAGCGATTAATTGCATCCAGCTTTATGGCAAAATCCGTAATGACTTACTGAGTTTAAATGAACGATTTGACTACGTGATTGTCGATTGTGGTGGCCAAGATAACCTTGCAATGCGCGCCGCGATGTCGGTAGCCACCTATGTTGTTATCCCACTTCGTCCCAAACGTCGCGATCTTAAAACCTTACCTCACATGGAAGACATGCTCAGTACTTGTAAAATGGTTAATCCCAAGATGATTGCTGCCATTGTGATAACACAGTGCCCTGCTCTGCCATCTCAAGGTAAGCGTATTTTAGAAGCGAAAGAAGTGGTTGAGTCTTTTGGTTTACGCGCCCTTAATTCGGTCACATTTAGCCGTAATATCTATGATGATAGTGAAGAAAGCGGCTCTTCTGTGTTGGAAATCGAACCTAGCGGTAAAGCGGCTGATGAAATTCGTGCTATTGCTGATGAGCTTTTTGCCATACCACCAGAAAATAGTTATGAGTTTAACTGATCTTAAGCGCAAGAAACCCAAAGATACCCGAGTCAAGGTATCTGTAGATGACTTTATTGAGGATGCTAATAAATATGCATTAGGTCTTGACGCGTCCCATGGCCAAAGCAATATCGCCTCAAACACGCAAGAGTTCTTAAGAGGGCTAGATAAAAAAAGCACTAAAATTTATCGCCATGCCACATTTACATTAACTGAAAAAAGTATTTCGCAATTAGACGAAATAGCGAAAGTCAGTAAAGTGGCTAAATCAAAAATACTCAGAATACTCATTGATGAGTTTTATCAACAAAGCAGCACTGAGCAAACAAATTTACTCGCCAGAAAGTAATCATTAACATAAGAGTATTCACTTAACCTCAACGGGTTAATTATTAGGTTCACGGCTCTATTGTCAGATTAGGCAGGTGATATTTGGCGACATAAGTCAGGATATAATATTGAACACTTATGTTCATCACCCTAATGGTAAATCAATATTAAGATGTCAGTAATCAATAACTAATTACTGATGGCGCCTAAGCAAAATAATAAGCCAGGTGTTAACAATCCAATTTGACTGCATTTAATTACATCCTAAAGAGATAATATGGCGTTAATAGTACTACTAACACAGCAAATGTGTGTTTACTTAGTTATCGTTTACTTAGTCAGTAAAACGCCATTATTTAAATTCTTTGCCGAAACATCGAAACGATTACCTCACAAAATCTTCATCTACTTAGTGTTCTCAAGCTTTTGTATTATGGCAACTTACTTTGGAGAACAAACCTCAGGAGCAATAGCCAATACTCGTGCAATGGGCGCGGTATTAGGCGGATTATTGGGTGGTCCAATTACCGGGCTTTTGGTTGGCTTAACCGGAGGCATACACCGTTATTCTATGGGTGGATTTACCGATGTTGCTTGTGCAATATCGACTACGTTAGAAGGTTTATCTGCAGGAATGATCAGCTATTACTTCAAAAAAGCCGGCAAGTCTGAAATGGCTTATCAGCCAATGGTGGTATTTGGAGTGACATTTATGGCTGAAATTATGCAGATGTCGATTATTGTATTAATCGCCAAACCCTTTGATCAAGCGTGGGAGTTAGTTAAGCTCATCGCTCCGCCAATGTTATTGATTAATTCCCTTGGTGCTGCCATGTTTATGAGTATTGTTCGCGACCAAAAAGCGATGTTCGATAAACTCTCGTCCAGTTTTTCAACCAAAGCCCTCAAAATTGCCGAGCGCAGTGTCGGATTGCTGTCAAAGGGCTTTAATTTAGAGTCGAGCAAACAAGTTGCGCAAATCGTCATAGAAGAAACCCAAGTTGGTGCGGTAGCCATTACAGACAGGAATAAATTACTCGCCTTTATTGGTATTGGCGCTGACCACCATATTCCTAATACACCCATTTCATCTCAAATCACTCTCGAGGCCATTGCACAAAATAGTGTCATGTTTGCCGATGGCGTTGACACGCCTTATTCATGTTCTCTATCCGCAAACTGCAGCTTAGGCTCAAGCTTAGTGATCCCGCTGCGCAGTAATGACGAAGTCATTGGCACGATTAAATTGTATGAGCCGAAAAACAAGCTGTTTTTAAACATTAATCGCACCTTAGGCGAAGGAATTGCCAGATTACTATCTAACCAAATACTTTATGGGCGCTTTGAACAGCAAAAAAGTTTACTCATGCAAGCAGAGATAAAGTTGTTACAAGCCCAAGTGAATCCTCACTTCTTATTTAATGCTCTCAACACAATTAGTGCGATTATTAAGCGTGACCCGCAAATGTCTAAACAGTTATTGCAGCAATTATCGCAATTTTTACGCATTAACCTAACCCGAACAACAGGGCTAGTCACCATGGCTGATGAACTTGAACATATAGACGCTTATTTGTCGATTGAACGTGCTCGCTTTATTGATAAGTTACAAGTGAGCATTGATATACCGAGTATTTATCATCACTTAAAAATGCCTGCATTTACCTTACAACCTTTAATTGAAAATGCAGTGAAACATGGTACATCGCGTATGCTTGAAGCCGGTGTTATTAATGTACAGGCGACAATTGATGGTGATGATCTTATGCTTAATGTCACGGATAACGCCGGTTTGTATCAACCATCGAACAACACCGACGGCTTAGGAATGAACTTAGTCCATAAGCGAATTCAAAATTTATTTGGCAGCCAATACGGTATTGAAGTTGAGTGTAAAGCAGATGAATTCACCCGTGTCAGTGTGCGTGTACCGTTAAAGGAAATTGACCAATGATCTCATGTCTAATCATTGATGATGAACCGTTTGCCCGCCAAGAAGTGGCCGATTTACTCGACAAACATCCTGATATAAGAGTGTTGGGGCAATGCAGTAATGCCATTGAAGCTCTACAGCAAATTAACCTTGTAAAACCTGATCTTATTTTTGTTGATATTCAAATGCCGCGGATCAATGGTATGGAGCTGCTTGCGATGCTCAATCCAGAGCAAATGCCACGAGCAGTATTTATTACCGCATTTGATGAATATGCGATAAAAGCATTCGATAACAATGCTTTCGATTACTTATTAAAACCCATCGATGAGAAACGCTTCAACCAAACCTTAGATAAAGTTAGAGCCAATATCGCGCCGCAACGGATGTCTCAGATATTACCGACGCAATTAGCTCATTTACCCTGCTACAGTGGTAATAAGCTCAAAGTTGTCGCAACCGCTGACGTTGAATTTATTGTTAGTGATATTGGCGGTATTCATGTGTGTTCAAATAAAGGTTTAAGCCATACCCAATTAACCCTAAAAGTCTTAGAGCAAAAAACCGCACTTTTTCGTTGTCATAAACAATACCTACTGGCACCGAGTGCAATTTCTGAAATTGAAATCACCGACAGCGGCGCAGAAGTCACTACCCATAGCGGTGCTAAAGTTCCTGTTTCACGCAGATATCTCAAAGAATTGAAACTGTTGCTTGGATTTCAATAGTATTTAGTTCAAAAGACATGTGATACAGGCCACATTTACTCTGCTGGTCAAACCGCTCACAGTGAATATTTACCGCTTACGCAAGACATTCAACCTGTCACAGAGTTCGCCCCAAATTGACCACCTTGATGCTTTAAAGTGGCCACACGATATAAATGGGGAGATATAAAAATGACTTGGTTTCTACTCTGTGTTGCTTTACTCATCGGCGGTTACTTTATTTACGGGACCTTTGTCGAAAAAGTATTCGGCATTAACACTCAAAGACAAACACCCGCTTTTACACAAACAGACGGCGTCGATTTCGTGCCAATGTCTAAAGGCAAAGTCTACTTAATTCAATTATTAAACATTGCTGGAGTCGGCCCAATTTTTGGCCCTATTCTCGGTGCACTATACGGCCCAGCAGCTATGCTGTGGATTGTATTTGGTTGTATTTTTGCTGGTGCCGTTCACGATTATTTTTCGGGGATGTTATCGGTACGCAATAACGGTCAATCGGTTCCTAACCTAGCGGGTAAATATTTAGGCAAAAGCGCTAAACACTTTATGAACTTTTTTGCCATTATCTTATTATTGTTAGTTGGAGTGGTGTTTATCTCTGCTCCTGCGGGCTTGTTGAGTAAACTAACTGGTTTAGATGTCACCATTTTTGTCGGTATTATTTTTGTCTATTACTTAGTTGCCACTATCGTTCCTATCGATAAAATCATTGGCCGCTTATATCCATTCTTCGGTGCATTACTGGTATTTATGTCACTGGGTCTTATCATAGCCCTAGCAGTGTCAAGCGAACATACCATGTTGCCAGGCTTTGTAATGGGCGACTTTTTTAGCAACCTAAACCCTAATGACATGCCGCTATGGCCTGCATTATTCATCACCATTGCTTGTGGAGCCGTATCGGGTTTCCATGCAACACAATCTCCATTAATGGCGCGCTGTGTTGAAAATGAGTCAAATGGTCGCTTTGTGTTCTTTGGTGCCATGATTGGTGAAGGTGTGATTGCGCTAATTTGGTGTGCTATTGCATTATCATTCTTTGGTGGTGTGGAAGGATTAAATGCCGGCATGGGTGGCAACCCCGCTAACGTGGTATACGAAGCATCTAATGGACTACTAGGCACATTTGGTGGTTTCTTGGCTATCTTGGGTGTGATTGTATTACCTATCACCTCAGGTGATACTGCATTTCGTTCAGCACGTCTAATCTTGGCTGAGTTCTTTAACATTAAACAAGTCGAGCTACCTAAGCGCTTACTGCTAGCATTACCATTATTTGCTGTTGGTGCAATGCTCACTCAAGTCGATTTTGGCATTATCTGGCGCTACTTTGGTGTTGCAAACCAAACCACTGCGGTATTGATGCTATGGACTGCAGCGGCTTACTTACTGCGCCATAATAAGTTTCATTGGATTTGTACTGTACCAGCGATGTTCATGACCTGTGTTGTCATTAGCTTTATGTTGAACTCATCAACATTAGGTGCGGGTTTACCAATGACAGTATCAACCATTGCAGGTTTAGTCACTACCGCAATTATTGCCGCAATGATTATTATTAATACTAAAGGTAAAGGCGATATAGATTCAGATGATGAAGAAAAAGTCGTATTCGTCAAAGAGCAATAATCGCTCATATTAAATAAAAACGGCAGCCTAGGCTGCCGTTTTTGTGTAGATATCTCTTTGGTTGCAATATAGGTATAATATCACCAAACTCAATTAGCTCGCACGGTCCATGACACAAGCAAACAACCCGCTTCACGGCATAAAACTAGAAACGATAGTGACTTCACTGGTTGAAAAATACGGCTGGGAAGAACTCGCATCGAGGATAAACATTCAGTGTTTCAAAGATAACCCGAGTGTAAAATCAACCTTGAAGTTTTTACGTAAAACGCCTTGGGCGCGCGACAAAGTTGAATACTTGTACCTTAAAGCTAACAAGCTGCCATTGCCGCCACCGAAAGAAGATAGTCGCGGAGCATTGACGACTAAACCTCGGCCATCAAAGGCAAAAGTAGCCTCAACGAGACCTGCAACCCACAAAGCGGCTACAGCAAAACCAAGCTCAAGCACAGCTGCAGAAAAGTCGACAACACCTGTCAATGTGGATATTTGGGGAACAAACTCAAATTAATGTATTAAGAGGTAACCATTGCAGGGGCTTATAACGGAAACTCAAAAATCAATCGCCACACTTTAAGCCCACCACCTACTTGATAACTTAATCCAAAATGCTCTATTTCAACACTGTCTAAACCTATTGCACTCAAGGTAATAGGTTTAGAAAAAGCCAACGTAGTACCAATTTCATAAGTATATGAGGTTAATACATTATCCCCAACCGGCGAGACAAATTTTAGCTTATCGAAATACCAATGTCCGGCAATAAAAAATCTCGGTTCAACCCGAGTATCCTGCCACTGCCAATCATAATTAACCCCAAAATCAATACCGCTTTTAAACACGGAATAGCCTTCTGTACTGTCATTTTGATTACTTTGATAACCCGCATAATAAATCCGATTGACCCATACAGGAGTGAATAAAGGCGCATCGAGCTTATAGAGTGCAGAAATGCCAGTTGAAAAAATGCCTACATGGCTGGAAGTTGAAAAATTATGCCCATAGCCTAAATCAACATAACTCTCTAAGGTTAACTTATCATCCACTCGCCAGTGATATTCAAGCCCAGGGGTTAACGTTATCGTACCAACACTTTTAGGAATGCTGCCTTGAGGTAAATCGTTAAATGAATAATCAAAAAAACCCAGCGATGCGGTAAAGCGAAGTTTAAGTAAATAATCGTCGGTTGAGTCAAGCACAAACCCCAAAGGAATATTGGCCACAGCAGCACTTTGGCCTGAGGTACGATAAATACCACTGCCTAAATAATTGGCAAACGCATAATGTGAAGCATCAGGTTCAGTGATTAATTGAGGGGATGTTGGTGAAGGTAATTCAGATCCATAGCTACCCATACTGCAAAAAAACAGAAGCGCTACCAAGATTAAGCGAAAAAATAGCGCTGCAAAGCGCGCAGAAGCAAATGATGATGACCCAATAAGCTGTGTGTTCTGCCCTTGTCTCATCATCATTTAAACTATTTCTGTGCCAAACTATTCATCGTGAAAATGATATTCCGACATCATATGACCTAGCTCAGTGGACTTGGTCTTTAAATATGATTCGTTGTAGCGATTTTTACCGACTTGCAACGGAATACGTTCCACTACTTCAATGCCCACATTTTGCATTGCCATCACTTTACGCGGATTATTGGTCATCAACTTCACTTTGGTCACCCCAATTTGGGTTAACATCGGTAAAATCATGTCGTATTTACGCATGTCGGCTTCAAAACCCAAACGCAAATTGGCTTCTACGGTATTAGCACCCGCATCTTGGAGCTCATAAGCACGAATTTTATTGAGTAAGCCAATCCCACGCCCTTCTTGACGTAAGTACAACAAAAAGCCTTGGCCTTTTTCAGCGATACTTTGCATGGCGGCTTGTAATTGAAAACCACAATCACAACGTAAACTAAATAATGCATCACCGGTTAAACATTCAGAATGAACACGACCTAGCATAGGTTGAGTGGGATCCAGTTGACCAAATGTCAACGCAACGTGTTCTTTACCAGTAGCAATTTCTTCGAAACCGTGCATGGCAAAAACACCCCAAGGTGTGGGTAACTTAGATGTTGCGATATATTTTATCGGCATGAATTAACCTTACGACAACTAACTGTAAAAGAAAATATTAGAACTTAGCAGGAGCAAAACCCGTGACTTCTTTTATGCCCATCTCACGGCCTAACGCCGTTAAAGGATGAACAACCACTAAGCCTTTAACCGATTTATTTAACTTACCCATATCAGCTTGTTCAGCTTTGGTTAAAGTGCGCTTAAAACCGAGCGCTTTTAGTGCTGTACCTTCTTGACTAAACTGACGCGTTTGTTGGCCTTTAATACTCGCGATTCGCTTAGTAACAGTGGCCACTTCTTTCTTAAACTGCAGGACAATCGTGGCGTCGCCACGTGCTTCAGCCGCAGCTAATTTGCGACGAAACTTGTCTAATTTATCATTCAATGTCTGCAGTTCTAGCTTTAAATTCATTTGATTACCTTAAGTGCTTTGGTGTGTTAGTGAATCGTTTACGTTTATACGTTTATCACAACACCGTTTCGGAGGCAGATTATATACCCAAAACCCCCTAAGATGCGAATAGGAAACGCTTCTTATAGACATGAACTGGTAAAGTTTTTCAACCTCGATACACAATTTAGCCAGTACTACCCTGCGAAAAACCAACGCTACTATTCCACTTTGTCCTGACCTTGTGAGCATAATTAATGATTTTTATGGTCTCGACTCACTAATTCCTCGCTGATGTAACACTTTAAAAGCTCCTCACCGCTGTCTAATTACCACTCATCTTGTTTAATTGTTCAGCAACCACATCTAGCAAAGCCGCTTTCTACAGCATTTCCGTCAAGCCACTATTGCAATACTTATGATAATCATTATCATTCGCATAAATATTAATAGAGGTCCCATGTTATGTCGCCACTGCGTTTATCACTACTTGCTATAGCTTGCCAAAGTGTATTGTTTCCCGTTTATGTTCATGCCCAAACACCTATTCCATCGCCAGAGATTATTGCACCAGCATCAAGTGATTCGAGCAGTGCATCAGACTCAGAACACTATGAGCGAATGACGGTTTACGGCAGACAAAATCAAGTAGTAATGAACTCAGGATTAGCGACTAAATCTGATATGTCGCTTATGGAAACGCCTGCAGCGGTAGTGATCGTTGATGAGACACTCATCGACTCACAAGGCATCACCAATATGCAGGATTTAGTGCGTAACATAAGTGGTGTAACCCAAGCCGGTAATAATTATGGTATTGGCGATAACATAGTCGTGCGAGGGTTAGGTGCAAACTACACTTACGATGGTATGTATGGCGGCGCAGGTTTAGGTAACACCTTTAATCCCACTCGTTCATTGACTAATGTGAGTTCTGTTGAAGTTCTCAAAGGTCCAGCAACAGGGCTTTATGGTATGGGCAGCGCGGGCGGTGTAATTAACCTTATTGAGAAAAAGCCTGAGTTTGTCAGCAAACAACTGTTTGAAGCCGAAGTAGGTCAATGGGATACCTACTCTCTTATGGCTGATTCTACAGGCGGTATAACTGACGATCTAGCCTACCGTTTAGTGGCCAAAACCGCCCATAGTACCGGTTATCGAGATCTAGGTACCGATCGCGATGAAATATATGGCTCGCTTAAATATGTGCTTAATGAAAATCAAAACATCATGCTATCAACGGCTTATATTAATGATGCCATTCCCGTCGACTCAATAGGCCATCCTATCCGCATCTATAATGCCGCCTCTGTCGAGGGCAAAACCGCAGGTGAAGTGAACTGGCAGGATTTGATCAATGATCCAACCAATAATGGCTTACAGCTAACCGATCAACAACGTCAACAATTAGCGGATTCATTAAGTGCAAACGATGGCTTAACACCTTATCAATTTGGCCATAATGGTCTTATTTCACCGATGGCGAAAGACAACAAGGGTGAAGAGTTACGCTTTAAACTCAGCCATAATGTGTACTTAACCGATAATTTGTTTTTAAATCAGCAGTTGCAACACCGTGATTACGAAACCAGCTTTGCACGTCAAACTGGGGCTTATAATTACGTTTATTGGCGACGAAATGGCGTTATTAATGCCGATCCCCGTGCGCCTTTAGTTGAGGATGGCACCTTATACCCTTTTGCCGCCCGTCGTCAGGAATATCGCAAAGTCTCGGCAGAAGAAAAGTCGTGGCAGTATTTTGCTGATTTGCGCTATGACTTCGATATCGGCAATATCAGTAACGAATTACTGATCAATGCTAACTTTGAAGACCGCGACATCCGCTTTAAACAATATTCGATTTACGATGCCGATTACACCTTGAAAGATGCCAATGGCAATCAATCCTATCAAGGAAGCTTGCCGTACATTTATGACATCCGTAACCCCAATTGGGGCGAGGGAGAGTTTGAAGAGTACGATCCGTTATTAACCAGTAATTATAATAAATCAGTAACGGCATGGGGGTTAGGTATACAACATGTGGGCTATTTAGGCGGCGGATTTACCAGCCGTATTGGGTTTGCTTTTAACGAAATAAAACAAACTTACCAACACTTAGGCGTTGATGCTCGTTACAGCAGTAGCCTTGCGGATCCACAACCAGAAGCAGACACCACAGATAACGGTATAACCTACAATTTAGGCCTAACCTATATGCCTACTGATGATATCTCTGTATTCATTAATCACTCTAAAGGTCGCACGACTTATAGTGTATTAGGTGATGTAAAAGGTAATGAAGCTGACCGTGATGATTCACAATCAATCAGTAATGATTTGGGTATTCGGATTAAAGCATTTGATGACCAATTACTGGCATCATTAGTATTGTTTAAAACCTCACGAACCAATGTAGCCTACAGCAATCCAGATTACGACAGTAGCGCAGTCACGCCTAACATTGACCCATACTTTTATAATGGTAGCGAAGACACCAAAGGGGTTGAATTAGATCTTAATGCATATTTAAGCGAACAGTGGAAAGTCAACGTTAACGCAGTTTACCAAGATGCCAGAGACAACCAAAACCCCAATAGTAATGATTATGGACAACGCCAAAAAGGCATACCTTATGTTACTGCAGGCGCTTGGGTAACTTATGCCGCAGCATTGGGCTTACCTGCGCCACTGTCATTAAGTTTAGGCGCTAAATATGTCGATGAACGCAGCACGCAGTCTAGCTCATTTGGCATACCTGACGGTTATGTCCCCAGTTATAGCGTCATCGACTCTGCTATTAGCTATGATGTTGAGCGTTATAAAATCCAACTGAACATTAATAACCTATTTAATCAAACGTATTTCGATAAGGCCATGTTCTTAGGGGGTCTTCCTGGCGAAGAGCGTAATGCGAAGTTAACCTTAACTTATCGTATTTAAAAACATATCAATCTGGATTTTGTTTGCTCGAAATCTAGATCTCAATTTAGCGCTAAATCTAACGCTAAATTGAGTAACGAGATGATGAAAGCACTGCCTGTGGCAGTGCTTTTTTTATCGCTATCTAATGAGCATAATTGACTATTTAGGCTACATGTAGGATAAACGAAGCATTAATTCAATAGCTTATCTTAGGATGTTATTTGATGGCTAATACCATTTTTAGTCCATACACCTTGACCAATGGTGCGATCATTGCCAATCGCTTAGTCAAAGCGGCAATGGAAGAGAATCTTGCCAACGTTCAGCAACAACCAGATCAAGCATTGTTCAACTTATACGATGCTTGGGCCAAGGGCGGTGTTGGATTAATAATTACCGGTAATGTGATGATTGACCCTTTAGCCATGACAGGCCCTGGTGGTGTGGTACTCACATCCAGCAGCGCACTTGAGCCGTTTATCCAATGGGCCAAAATAGCCAAGCAAAATAACGCCAGGGTGTGGATGCAAATTAATCATCCAGGCCGTCAGGTATTTAAAGCGATGGGGGGCAAAAATATTGCACCTTCAGCTGTCGCACTTGATTTAGGTAAACACTCATCGATGTTTTCTCAGCCTAAAGCAATGACAACCACTGACATTGATGATGTTATCCAACGCTTTGTCACGACCGCAAGCATGGCTCAACAAGCGGGTTTTGATGGTGTACAAGTTCATGCCGCACATGGTTATTTGTTAGCGCAGTTTTTATCACCGTTAACTAATCAGCGCGATGATGAATGGGGCGCAAGCTTAGAGAATCGAGCTAGGTTATTAATTGAAGTGGTCAAGCAAATTAGGCATAAATGTGGTGCAGATTTTGATATTGCGGTAAAGCTTAACTCAGCCGATTTTCAACGCGGTGGTTTTGATGTCGACGATGCCGAAAAAGTGATTAATATGCTCGCACCGCATCAAGTTGAAATGGTCGAGTTATCCGGCGGCAGCTATGAAGCCCCCGCAATGCAAGGTCGCAGCGCCGATGAGCGCACCTTAGCTCGAGAAGCTTACTTTTTACATTTAACCGCACAGTTAGTACTGCGTAGTCCGATTGCGTTGATGTTAACGGGAGGCATTTATCGCCTGCCTGTTGCGCAACAAGTCGTTGATGCCGGCTTTACCTTATGCGGCATTGCCAGCGCCCTTGCCTTTTATCCTGACTTAGCCAATATATGGCGCAGCAAACCTGAGTTCACCCCCACGATGCCCACAGTGAATTGGCAGAGCAAACCTTTAGCCGGGCTAGCGACTATGGCAGTCATTAAACGCCAGCTTCGCCGAATAAGCCAAGGCAAACACCCTCAAATTAATGACTCCCCCATATGGAGTTTATTGGTCGATCAATTTAACACCAGACAACGCACTAAACGTTATCGCTATGGTCTAGGTCTTTCTAATGATCAACATGTAAACGATTAGCCTCTTAAAAATTAACGTGCTAATAATGAACCCGCTAACCATTAAAGCGCTGGCATTAAACGACTAGTCTTAAAAAATGCTAGCGCTTAAAACGATAAATCTGCTGATTGCTGCTGCCACGCCATAATAACGCCGGATCGGCTTTATCTTGTTCAAACTTACCGTCGATGAGTACATCGACTAACGCCACCACAGCTTGCTGCTGTGGCGTGAGATTGGCTTGTTGATAACCAGTCCATAACCAAATGTCTTTATCGGGACATTCAGTATTTACCCTAGTCACTAATTGCAATACGGCTTCTAGATTAGCCGGATGCAGTGGGTCACCACCACTTAACGATAGGCCGCGCCGATAAATACGGCTGTCGGTTAAATCAGCAATAATCTGATCTTCTAACGCTTGGCTAAATACATGGCCAGCATCTACACGCCAAGTACTTTGGTTATAGCATCCCTTACAGGCATGTTCACAACCGCTAACAAATAAGCAGCAACGGGTACCTTCGCCGTTGATCACATCAACACTATGGTAAGCACTGTAATGCATTATAAATGCTTCACTCTGCGTTTAACTTCTTCTTGCTTACCAAAGTTAAACGGCCGCGCATCAGGACTGCCTAAATAACCACATACACGGCGAGTCACCGATACCCTACTAGGCTCATGGTTACCGCATTTAGGGCAGACAAAGCCCTTACTGGTACAATTGAACTCTCCAATGTAGCCGCAATCGTAACACTCATCTATCGGGGTGTTAGTGCCGTAATATGGCACCCTGCTGTAGCTGTAGTCCCAGACATTTTCCAGTGCTTCAATGTTGTTTTGCATGTTAGGAAATTCGCCGTAGCAAATAAACCCACCATTAGCGATGGCTGGATAAGGTTGTTCAAAATCAATTTTATCAAAAGGATTCACTTTCTTTTCAACATCTAAATGGAAACTATTAGTGTAATAGCCTTTGTCAGTCACCCCAGGTACTACACCGAACTGGGTGGTATCAAGTAGGCAAAAGCGACTACATAAATTTTCACTTGGGGTACTGTACAAACTAAAACCATAACCGGTTTCTTGCTTCCAAGATTCAGTGGCTTGTTTTAGATGATGAATAATGGCGACCGCTTTTTCACGTAGTTGCGCGTTATCAAACACATGCTCAGCATTGCCATATAAAGCATTAACCGTTTCGTGCAGGCCAATAAAGCCTAACGAAATTGACGCACGGCCATTTTTAAAAATGTCGCTAACATCATCATCGGCATTTAAGCGTACACCGCAAGCACCTTCCATGTATAAAATCGGCGCAACACGGGCTTTAACCCCGGTTAAGCGTGCAATCCGCGTATCTAACGCTTTGCGAGCAACTAACAAACGTTCATCGAGTAATTGATAAAAACGCTGCTCATCTTTACCCGCTTCTAACGCAATACGCGGTAAGTTAAGGCTAACCACACCTAAATTATTGCGACCTTCATGTACTTGTTGACCATCTTGTTCATAAACCCCCAAAAAGGAGCGACAACCCATGGGGGTTTTAAATGAACCAGTGACTTTAACCACCTGATCATAATTTAAAATATCTGGATACATACGCATAGTTGAGCAAGTTAAGGCCATCTTTTTGATGTCGTAATTGACGTCAGTAGCTTGATGATTGACGCCATCTTTAATGGCAAACACCAATTTAGGAAAGACGGCCGTTTTGCGGTTTTTACCTAAACCAGCCATGCGCACAGTTAACATCGACCGCTGAATTAAGCGAGACTCCCACGACACACCTAAACCAAAGCCAAAGGTCACAAACGGCGTTTGGCCATTGGCGGTATGCAAGGTGTTGACTTCATATTCCAACGACTGGAATGCATCATGACACTCTTTTTCGGTTTGCGTCATTGCATAACCTTCGACATCGGCTACTTGCCATTTGCGAGCCACAGCAAGGTGTTTTTGATAACTAATTTGCACAAACTCAGCCAACACTTCATCAATACGGTTAATGGTTGTACCGCCGTAAATATGGCTCGCCACTTGGGCAATAATTTGCGCAGTCACCGCCGTTGCTGTTGAGATGGATTTAGGCGGTTCAATTTCAGCATTACCCATTTTAAAACCATGAGTTAACATGCCAGCTAAATCAATTAGCATGCAGTTAAACATCGGGAAAAATGGTGCATAGTCGAGATCATGATAGTGAATTTCTCCTTTCTCATGAGCGCTAACCACATCTTTAGGTAACAAGTGAGTTTTAGCGTAATGCTTGGCAACAATCCCTGCGAGTAAGTCTCGTTGAGTTGGAATCACTTTGGCATCTTTATTGGCATTTTCGTTTAAAATGGCATTGTCTGATTGCTCAACCAAACCACGAATAGCGCAGTTTAATTTACTCTGAGTCTCACGATGAGTATCACGGTCGTGTCGATACTCAATATAGTGACGTGCCACCGACTTAAACGGTCCTGACATTAATAAGTTTTCAACTGCATCTTGTAGCTCGTGAATATCAACTTCGGTTTTGCAAGCCATTTGCTGCTCAACCGTTTGCGCTAACTGCAGCGCATATTGATGGTCAGCTTGACCTGCAGACTCCATTGCAGCCACAACAGCCTCTTTGATCCGACATCCATCAAATGCTGTCCGGCATCCATCCCTTTTCACGACTACAAGCATACAACCATCCTTACAAGCACTATATATAGAGCTTTAATTTACAAAAGACACAATATAGAGTGTATTAGATACATTAACGCTGAGTATTACTTTGATCCAGATCATAATTGTCGGCAGTACTTTTTATTGCAAATAACTTGCTATTCGCAATAGATATTGTAGGTGTGGAAAATGATTTTTATGACGGGAGATCGCATGGTAGAAAAAATTGAAAACAGCATCGCGATGTAAGATTTTGGCAAACAAGTTATCTCATAGGTAACCGTGTAGTTGTGGTTTTTAGCCGTTCAAAATGATGATTATTTCGATGACCTGGCATCAAATACAGCGTTAATGACAGTATCAACCGTATAAGTGACTTATTCATTACGACAAGATGAATAATCAGGACGAAAAGGCGCGACATGAGATTGAATAAGTCAAACTAATACAGATTGCGCCGATAACGCATCCCAGAATAAATAAGCGCCCTCTCCTTGATGCTGAACATCCATGTGATACCAATATCTGTACCACGATTAACAGGCACTACCTGATTAATCACCCATTAAGCACTTAGACGCGAACGGGTATATTGCCATCAATACACCAGTCCGACATCGCCTAAATGTTACTTTAAGGTTGCTTCAATTAAATGATGAATATCTTTAACTGCCTGCTCACCCGCTTCAATGGCCTCTTTGGCGCGATGAAACTCCATGGTGCCAATATCAGCCACATCGGGCACAATACAAATATCAGGTGGCTCGCCCATTAAACGCGAACGTTTATGGCGTTGTTCTAAAATATCCATGGATTGTGACATCACCGCCAACATACCAGGATGAGATTTTGAGCTGCCCATGGCCAACTTATCGGTTAAGCCACTCATGTACTCTTTGCCTTTCCCCCATAAATCCATAAAGCCGGTTTCAAGCTCACGCTTTTGTTCAATAGGTTCTGACTTACTGGCTTTGCGGCTTTTTACTTGTTCTGGGATCAAATGCATTTGGCCTCGGCGATGAGCATTTAAATCTACCGCAATAACCACATCAACGCCCATCGAACGGGCTAATGAAACAGGAACCGGATTGACGACTGCACCATCGACAACCCATCGATTACCTTGCTGCACGGGTGGTAAAAATCCAGGCATCGAACATGAAGCACGCACGGCATGGCGCAAGTCACCCTCTTTAAACCAAATCTCTTGCCCAGAATATAAATCTGTCGCCACCGCAGCAAACGGGCGCTGCAATTGTTCAATATTAAGGTCACCAATACGGTTAGCTAAAACATCAAACACTTTCTCACCACTAATAAGTCCGCCTTTACGCCAGCCTAAATCCATTAGGCCAAGTACATCCCAGCTTGAAAAGCCACTGACCCAAGTTTCAAGCTCAGCCAAATGATCATTGGCATAAGCTGCGCCGACTAACGCCCCCACCGAACAACCAGCCACTTTGTCTGGGTAAATGTCTAACTTGGCTAACCCATTCAATACCCCAATATGTGCCCAACCTTTAGCGGCTCCACTGCCTAGCGCTAATCCCACGGTGAGCTTTGTCATCTTTGTTCCTTCCATACTCTGTATTCATCTTTACCATAAAGCTCGGCTTAGTCGACCAATGACCTCGTCGAACTCAGGCAATAATATAATGCTAAAAAATAGCATAACTAAAGCGACTCTTGTTGGCTATAGCAAGGTGAAACAGCTATAATCGTCGGCTTACATTTTTTAGGGGATCTACCTTTGCAATTTACCGATTTTTCGTTGGACAAGCGCCTGCTTGACAGTTTAAAGCACCTTGGCATTTCTACGCCTACCGATGTTCAAGCGCAAGCACTTCCCATTGCCTTATCAGGTAAAGATTTAATGGCATCGTCTAAAACCGGCTCAGGTAAAACCTTAGCGTTTTTGTTGCCTGCTATGCAGCGAGTGATATCCACCAGAGCATTGTCGAAAAAAGATCCGCGGGTATTGATTTTGTTACCTACGCGAGAACTCGCCCAACAAGTTTATGGCCAATTACGTTTATTAGTTGCTAATACTCAATATAAAGCCATTAGCGTACTTGGTGGTGAGAACTTTAACGACCAAGCTAAAGCCTTGGCCAGAGATCCGCATTTTATCGTTGCCACACCAGGGCGTATTGCCGATCACTTACAACAACGCCACTTATATTTAAACGGCTTAGAATTGTTGGTGCTAGACGAAGCAGACCGCATGCTCGATTTAGGTTTTGCCCCGCAATTAAAAGCCATCAACGATGCCGCCGATCATAAACGTCGCCAAACCTTAATGTTTTCGGCCACTTTAGATCATGACAGCATAGGTGATATTGCAGCAACATTACTGAAAACCCCAAGCCATGTATCCATTGGTGAGTCTTACAGTGAACACAAAGATATTGAACAACGGATTATTTTGGTTGACCATTTAGACCATAAACAAGCCTTGTTGCAGCATATATTAAGCCAAGAACAGCATAAGCAAGTGATTGTATTTACCGCGACGCGTTCAGATACAGACCGTTTAGCGACCCTGTTAGCCGCACAAGGTTTTGCGACCTCAGCGCTCAGTGGTGATTTAAAGCAATCGGCTCGTAACCAAATTATGGATCAATTTGCTCGAGGCCAATCGCAAATACTGGTGACTACCGATGTGGCATCACGTGGCCTTGATTTAATCAACGTCTCCTTAGTGATTAACTTTGATATGCCAAAGTTTGCTGAAGAGTATGTCCATCGTATTGGCCGAACAGGTCGCGCAGGCGCTAAAGGCGATGCAGTGTCGTTTGTGGGCCCTAAAGATTGGGACAGCTTTAAAAAAATCCAACTATTTTTACGTAAAAACTTTGACTTCACTGTGGTTGAAGGTTTAAAAGCCAAATTTAATGGCCTAAAAGATAAGCCTCAAGCAGCTAAAGCCGGTACCAGTGCAAAAGCCGCCGTAACCAGCAATAGAGCTAGCGTGGCGAAAAAAGCCAAAGCAGCCCCTAAAAGTGATAAACGCTTTATTACCGGGGTTGATGTGGGTGATGCACCTGTGCGCCGTAAAGTTAAACCGATTGTCATTATTGAAGACGACGGAACAACAGAAGACTAAACGGCACATCAATCGCTGATAAACTGCGATGACAGAATAATCAATGTAGGGCAGAACACTGCCCTACAACAAATGAACAATAACGAGCATGCTAACAGCATTATCGTATGAATAAACCAGTAAGGATTAACATGAAAATTTGTGGTGTGGAATTAAAAGGCGGCGAAGCCATTATCTGTTTACTGACCTATGAAGGCGAAACGTTTAACGTGCCAGCATGTCGTAAAGTTTCATTCAGTATTTCACAATCAGCTAGCACTGAATCCATTCGTGAATTTGATTTTGCGTTTAAAAAACTAATGAGCGATTATAAAGTTGACGAAATCGCCATTATTGAACGTGAGCAAAAAGGTAAATTTGCAGGCAGTGCCACCAGCTTCAAACTTGAAGCGACACTACAATTAATGGACCTTCCGGTTTCGCTTATTTCTCCTTTAACCATTAAAGAGCAACTAAAGCGCAACCCACCACAAGTTGACTTTGACTCATTGGACCTAAAACGCGTCCAGTTAAATGCTTTTGACGTTGCTTATGTTCAACATAATCGACTCATTTTCGGTAAAGTGTAAACACAGAACCGTTGTATTGTGGCGTTACCCATACCGAAAAAACGGTCGCGGTAGCGCCAGAACTAATCAGTTGATTTATGACAGACACTAAAACTAAAACGCTCAAAGCCCCGCCTAAAATGCCAGTCAAATCGGCGAGCCAGTCATTAAAACCCAAAGCAGACCTCAGCCTGCTAGTCACTAGCGCGGATATCAAAAAACAGCAGAGTGAACAGAGCCCTTTACGTTACCTAAACGGTTATCGGCCTGATGTTGTTGATAAAATCCGCCAATTGGTTGATACCAATGCATTGGGTGATCACTTTCTAACCCGCTACCCCAAAGTACACCAAGTACGTACAGACAAAGCCTTATATGATATGGCCATCGCATTAAAAAACACCTACATGCGTCAGTCAGACCCATTAGCCAAAGTCATTTTTGATGAAAAAATTAGCTTGAGCCATCACGCGCTAGGTTTGCATTCTTATGTTAATCGCCGTCAAGGCAATAAAGTCAAAGCCAAAAATGAGATTAGAATAGCCTCACACTTAAAGCATATTCCGTTTGAGCTTTTACAAATGGTCGTGGTGCACGAACTGGCCCACTTGCGCGAAAAAGAACACAACAAAGCTTTTTATCAGCTGTGTACTTTTATGCTCGCCGATTACCATCAATTAGAATTTGATATGCGAGTATGGTTAGTCGCTGAAGAAGTCGGCCAATCGCCCTACGGAAAATAATCGAAGGATTTTAATCATTGCCAACTCGCATCAGGCTTCCAGTTCTTCATCCACGCGGGGATATCACAGGCAGGCATAGGTCTGGCAATGCCATAACCTTGTGCTAATTCACAGCCTAGTTGTAATAATGCAGAGCCATGTTCAACAGTTTCAACACCTTCAGCAATCACGTCACGTTTAAATGATTTCGCTAGGGCGATTACGCCTCCAACAATGGCGAAATCGTCAATATTACTCAACATGTCTTTGACAAAGCTCTGATCTATCTTAATCAAACTGGCAGGCAAGCGCCTAAGGTAAGTTAGCGACGAATATCCAGTGCCGAAATCATCTAAAGCAAAATGGACTCCTAGGCTCATGCAGTCATTCATGATAATTGACACATGATTAACATCTTCTAATGCGCTGGTTTCCAGCATCTCTAGCTCTAAATAGCGAGGTTCAACATTGGGGTGGGCAGCGAGAAGATCCGTTAACGTCTGTATGAAGCCAGGTTGCATTAATTGTACTGCCGCAATGTTAACACTAGTACTTACCGGGAGATCAAGCGCCATAGCTTGCCATTGGCCGATTTGTGTTAATGCGGTATCAATAACCCATTCACCTATTTCAATCATCATGGTGTGATTTTCAATTACAGGCAAAAACTCGATTGGACTTAATAATCCGCGCTCTGGATGTTGCCAACGAATAAGCGCCTCAACGCCCACTACTGTACCTATCTTCATATTAACTTTAGGTTGGTAATAGAGGACAAACTGATGATGATCTAAAGCATAGCGAATAGCCTCTAGACTTTCTCGTTGTATTTTAACGGCATCATCTTGCGCGGTATCAAATAAATGATAACGATTCTTGCCGGATTCTTTAGCCATATACATAGCTTGGTCGGCATGCCTCATCAATAAATCAGCATCTACATTATCTCGCGGATAAAGCGTAACACCAATACTGGCGGATATATTGAGTACCACACCACTAACGGTTACAGGCTCTGACGCGGCCAATAATAGCCGCTCCAATACTGGCTCACAATCTTCAACTTTGGCTAAATCGGCCAACACAGCGACAAATTCATCACCGCCAATGCGGCTTAAGCTGTCACCTTCACGAAGCGCCTCTTTCATCCGGATCGATAGTGCAATAAGCAGTTCATCACCGATATCATGCCCATAGGCATCGTTGACCATTTTAAAACCATCTAAATCTAGAAATACCACCGCTAAGGACTGTCCGTGTCGACTGCACTGCAGCATGGCTTGAGATAATCTGTCTGCCAGCAATACCCGATTGGGCAAATTGGTCAGTACATCATAATGCGCAATACGTTCTAATTGTTCTTGATGCTGTTTCATCGGCGTAATGTCGCTCGCTAAAGAGACATAATGGGTCGTTATACCGTTTACATCACAAACTGCACTGATGGTCTGCATTACTGCATACACTTCATTATTTTTACGGTGATTCCAAATTTCGCCATACCAGTATCCTTCGTTGACGATGGCTTGCCACATATCAACATAGAACTCTGGTGATTGACGTTCTGACTTGAGAATGCGAGGGGTTTTCCCTATCGCCTCTTCACGGCTGTAACCTGTGATGTCACTGAAGGTCTTATTGACTTCGATAATAAGACCTTCAGCATCCGTGATCATAATGCTTTCACGAGCATGAGTGAATACCTTGGCGGCAAGGGCTAATTGTTTTACGCGCTGCTCTTTCTCTGCGTTGGCCAGAACTAACTCGTCTGCCCGCTTATCTTTCTCTTGGTTTTGAAAAGCCAGTTCTATGTTAGCAAGGGCTAATTCATTAGCACGCAGCTCTTTGTCTGCATTGGCCAGAACCAACTCGTCTGCCCGCTTATCTTTCTCTTGGTTTTGAAAAGCCAGCTCTATGTTAGCAAGGGCTAATTCGTTGGCGCGCTGTTCTTTGTCTGCGTTGGCCAGAACCAACTCGTCTGCCCGCTTATCTTTCTCTTGGTTTTGAAAGGCCAGCTCTATGTTAGCAAGGGCTAATTCGTTGGCGCGCTGTTCTTTGTCTGCGTTGGCCAGAACCAACTCATCTGCCCGCTTATCTTTCTCTTGGTTTTGAAAGGCGAGCTCTTTGTTAGCTCGGTTTTGACTATCTTCAGCTTGTTTTCTATCACTGATGTCAATCATAGCGGCAAGACAATCTGTGCCTGTGATACCGAGATTAGCCTCAATATCGAGCCAAAGCGTATTATTACTCACTTGGCCTAATACTTCGCAAGATTGAATACCACTACCGCTAAAGGCTTTTCCTAAGCAACGTTTAAAAATTTCACGATATTGTGCTGTGACATAGTGTGAAAACGGTTTGCCGACTAAGTGATCGCGATCAATACCCAATAGGCTGGCACCTCGTAAATTGACTTGACTAATCATGCCATTGAGATCAAATACAAAGTAAGCAATCGGAGCAAATTCAAATAACTCGGTGTAACGATAATATAACCGTTCTGTTATCCGAGCTTGCTTTAACTCCTCATTTTGCATTTCCAATTCAATCTGATGAACCTGCAACTCATGGAGCATCTTTTTGGCTTCATAGTCACTAGAAGGAGATTGCGTATCACTAGTTTGTTTTTTCAGTTTAGCTTCCGCACGCTCACGTAGCACTTTGGTAGACAGCTTGGCTGACTTAGGAGTAGTCTTCATAAGCTAGGCCTGATCTTACGTAACTCTGATTCAAGCAGCTTGGCTTCACTGATATCGGTAAAGGTGATCACCACACCATCAATCACATCATCTTGGGTACGGTAAGGCATGATACGGACTTTGAACCAACGTTGGTTTTTAGCAGTTATTTCTTTTTCTATGAAGATAAGCGTCTTCAATACTTCCTTTGAATCTTCTTGTAGCAGGACATAATCTAATTCCGTAACGATATCAGACAACGCACGGCCCACATCACTTTGGATAAGCTTAAATAAATGCGTCGCATAGTTAGTGAAGCGGCGAACATGCAGTTCATTATCCAGAAAAATGGTGGCAATTTGAGTACTATTAAGCAGATTTTTCATGTCGTTATTGACCCATGACAAATCATCCACTTTTGATTGCAGCTCATTATTGACGGTTTGCAATTCTTCATTCATTGACTGCATCTCTTCTTTGGATGTGGTCAATTCTTCATTGGTGGATTGCAATTCCTCATTGGCAGATTGCAGCTCTTCATTGGCAGACCTTAGCTCTTCTTGAGAAGATTGCATTTGCTCGCGAAGTGATTGGATTTCGTCATAGGCCTGTTGCAGTTCGGCCTGAGTTTCTTTGGCTAGTGAATCGCTTTTTCTACGCGGATATGGGGGCGGTGTCGCCACCTCAGTAAAGACCACCATCATCAAGCCGAGCAAAGCTTTTGGTTTAGAAATAGCTTGTACGGTCAAATTGATCGTACATGTGTCTATGCTTAGATTTTTAATGATTACGGGATCGACTTGCATCTGGGCATTCTTCATAGCCAGGTCAAGTTGATATTGCAGTTCTTCACGCACCATCACATGAATATTCCAGTTGGCTTTTCCTGCCGCGGGTTCTAAATATTTTCCAGTGCGGCCATTAATATAAATAATGTCACCTGCCGCATTAACCAAAACCGCTGCTGGAGAAAAGTGCTGTAGGAGAAGTTGATCAGCCTGCATTTGTAGATTAGTAATCGTTGTAGTCATCTTACTGGTTCTCTCAGGTTCATTTTCTACTAAAGATATAATCGGAAATATCCTGGGTAAAAAGTCGACTTTCGTCTGCGGTGCAGGGCCATCAATGCGGGTGTATATGCGTGTATTTTCTTTGAGCTCTGAGAACAACGAAGTGTAATGACCAATGGTTTCAGCACTTCCCAAAATTAACATACCTTGAGAAGTTAATGAGTAGTGGAACAAGGGGATTAACTTCTTTTGTAATTCCGGTCCCAAATAAATCAGCAGATTACGACAGGTAACAATATCTAACTTAGTGAACGGTGGATCCATGATGATATTTTGTGGCGCAAAAATGACCATGTCTCGAATGCGCTTATTAATGCGATAACCACTTCCATCTTTAATGAAGTATCGATTCAATTGCTCTGGCGAGACATCAGCCTCAATACTTGCTGGGTAATAACCTTTTCGTGCAACATTGATGGCATCCTCACCAAGATCAGTTGCAAAGACCTGTAATGTGAAATGCCCTTTTGGCTTAACATCATCCAATACACCCATAATCGTCATCGCAAGCGAGTAAGCCTCCTCGCCGGTAGAACAAGCCGTTACCCATGCTCTAAGTTGTTTACCTTGTGGATAATGAGCCAACAGTGCAGGAAGTGAGACGCGCTTAAGCTGCGCCCACACTTTTTGGTCTCGAAAAAAATGAGTAACCCCTATTAATATTTCTTTGAACAGCAGGTCTTGCTCTTGCGGATTATCACGCAAATAGTGCGCGTAGAGTTCAATGTTTTTAAGCTGATGCAAATCCATACGTCTTTCTATACGACGATAGATAGTGTTTTTCTTGTACAGTGAGAAGTCATTGCCACTGCGTCCACGTAAGATAATAATAATCCGCTCAAGCGCGCTTGTTGACATGAGCTCCGCACTCGACTCAAAATCGTTTGGTACACCGCGAGGGCTATGTTTGAGAAAAGCGATAATCTGTTCTGGTAAAGCTTCAGCAGGAGCAACGATGTCAGCCAGTCCAGTATTAATCGCGCTATAAGGCATTGAATCAAATTTGGCAAACTCAGGTGATTGCACCACAGACACCCCAGCATTTTCTTTAATGGCGCGTAAACCTAGGGTGCCATCAGACCCCATACCAGACAAAATAACCCCTACAGCCCGCTCATTCTGATCATTAGCCAAGGCCCGAAAAAAGAAATCAATCGGTAAACGCAATCCGCGACTGGCGATTGGATCAAGCAGAAATAGCGATCCGTGAAGCATAGATAAATCTTTATTAGGTGGTATCACATATACACAGTTCGGCTTAACTTCCATCCCATTGCTGGCTTGGGTGACTTTCATTAAGGTGGTGCGTTGCAAAAGCTCAGGCATAATGCTTTTGCGAGTTGGGTCAAGGTGTTGAATAACAACAAATGCAATGCTGCTGGGAGTTAATACATGGGAAAAAAAATCTGCCAATGCTTCCAAGCCACCAGCTGAAGCACCAATACCCACAATGATAGGTGTATTCACCACAGCCAACCTACTGTAATCCTTAAGTGGCTTAGTCAATGTTTTACTTTGGTTTTTCATTGGGTGAGCTTTTTATTATGCATGCATTGATTGTAGACGAATTAATCAGACAAGTATGTCAACTCAATCACTGCGGGACAGTAATTTATCCATTAAGCATACCTTTGGCCTAAATATGAGTGACTTTATTAACGCAGACCTTTGTTTGTTGATAAAAAGCGTCTAAGTTTGTGCGTGAAACGGTGAGGCGGTTTATTTTTAAAAGTGCTTAGCTTGTACTTTTAGCGGTCAAATAAATTGAACACCGTTTGCGATTTTTTTCTTAAGGTTGTGAGTACCGAAAACGGATAAAAGCTACAGAGCTAAGTGATTGAGGCCATATCTCTGAGGCGGTCGAAAACAGCAACTATTCCGGAGTCTCCCATTAAATTCATCTCAACATTATAAATACTTATATATTTATTACCCCCTGCCGAAGGCAATTGATTGTATTTAATTGATGCTCTAAACAAGCTTTGAGACATAACAGTGACGGGCAAAGATGTCTGAGTTTGAGGGCAAACGGTTGGTGTATCCCCCCTCGGTTATATGAACTTAGACATGCACCTGTTTTTGACTATTTGTACTACTTAGCGCTGATATTCTCATAAATAGGATGAGTGCCAACAATGGCAAAGCACTGCCAATTGCCGCGACGTAAATCCAACCACCATGGGCATACACAACACTGGCCAATATAGAACCAAGGGCGCCACCAATAAAAATACTCGTCATATATAGTGCATTCAAACGACCACGACTGTGTGATCAAGTGTGTAGACGGCTCGCTGACCTAGCACCATATTCATTTGCACGGCTAAGTCGAGTAATACGCCGGTTAGCGCCAGAAATATCACACCATGCGGCAGATTAAAAAAAAACGGAACAAAACTAATCACGGCTAACACCATGGCAAAATTTGACATTTTTTCGGTGTGCCCCGCATCCGCCATTCGTCCTGCAATAGGCGCAGCAACAGCACCTATTGCACCAACTAATGCAAACAACGCAATTTGCGTTTGGCTTAACCCTTAGACAGATGACAACAGTAATGGCGCAGCGGTCCAAAACAAGCTGAATGATGCAAACATTAACCCTTGATACAAAGCACGCTGGCGTAATAAGGGATAGCGCTTAAATGGCACTACTTAATGGGCGAAGGCATACCATGAGGTGACGAGCGAAGATACTGCGGTGGTGCAGTCACTTGCGCCCCTAATTCAGCGGCCGCATGCCAAACCCAATGTGGGTTGTAAAGGATCCCTCGAGCTAATGCCACGGCATCGGCCTTGCCAGTGGCGATGATCTCATCGGCCGCCTTTGGCTTGTCTATTAAGCCCACCGCAATAACCGGGATATCAACAGCGTGTTTTATGGCGTCAGCAAATGGCACCTGAAACTCTGGTGCAACGGGGATCTGTTGTTGAGGACTTAATCCTGCTGTGCTGACATGAATAAACTGACAGCCCTTAACGGTAAGGGCTTTGGCTAATATAATACTTTGCTCAAGATCCCAGCCACCATCGACCCAATCGGTAGCTGAAATACGCACTCCAAGCGTGATCTTATCGGATACTGCAGCGCGGATGGCATCAATGATCTCGAGCAATAAACGCATACGGTTCTCAATGCTTCCACCGTATTGGTCATCACGCTGATTCGACAATGGAGATAAAAATTGATGGATTAAATATCCATGGGCAGCATGCACTTCGATGGCATCAATGCCTAATCGCTCTGCACGTTTAGCCGCTGCGGCAAAATCTGCCACAATATGACCAATATCGATAATGCTGGCGGCTTCTGGTCGCGGTCCATCAAGGGTAAACGGTATTGGTGAGGGGGCAACGGGTTGCCATCCGTTCGGTTGATCAGCAGCGATAATATTGCCACCATCCCATGGTTTTTGAGTTGATGCCTTACGGCCAGCATGTGACAACTGAATGGCAATGGGCATAGTGGAATAACGGCGAGCAACAGCCAATGATTTAGCGAGTGCCTGCTCTGTTCTGTCGTCCCATAATCCCAAATCGGCATAGGTAATACGCCCAGTCGGATTGACCGCCGTGGCTTCAAGAATGAACAATCCTGCACCAGATAATGCAAATCGTCCCCAATGCAAAGTATGCCAATCCGTTGCGGCGCCTTCATCTGCTGAATACTGACACATTGGCGCAATTATGACCCGGTTTTCCAAAGTTAACTGACCCATTTTCAGGGATTCAAACAAATGACTCATAAAAAGGTTTCCTTGTTGATATAAGGTGACACAGGTGACTCATGGATCGGCGTCAGTAGTAAATATAAATTCGTGGTAACAATAGATCTAAACGACTTAGGTTTAGTCTTATTTTTCTTCGCTACACCATTAGCCTATTTATCAACAATCAGCTAAATACTGTTAACCCGTTGATAAAATTGTTTCAAGTGGCTTAGGTAGATACGTTAAATTGTGCCATAGCTTAGCTGGTAATAATCACGCTAATGAAGAGATTATGACCCAGAGACGAGAGCTCAAGCGTACTGATGATTTTAATCAGACATGATAAAGGAATAACTATCACAGCAGAATATCGACTGGACGCAAAACACCATTGCTTATTTTGCAACACTCGCCCCGTAGCGTATATCAGTTTATGAACCTGTGAGTTAATCGCTGATTATGTAACTATCTCTCTAATGAAATCGATAAACGCATTAACCCTTTTCGAACCACGATGATTAGGTAAATATAAGGCCGAAATTGCCGCACTGGAACTGTTGGGATTAACTTGATATGACGTCAGTAAACTGATCATTTGGCCACTATTAATGTCTTGTTGAATTAACCAATCTGGTAATAAAGCAATACCATGGCCTGATAACACCACTTCTCTGATCACTTCAACATTATTGGTCTTTAGCTTACCTTTAATAGGGATCCGTTGCTCTTCGTCTTCAGACAAAAACGTCCAGACCAGCTGACTACTAAAGCGCAAACATTGGTGATATAACAAATCTGCTGGTTGCTGTGGCAGGCCATATTGTTTTATATACTCTGGACTGGCAACCACTAGCCTTCGAAACTGACCTAGGGGTCGACTGATTAATTCTTCGGTCGGTGCAGCAGAACCCAACCTGATGGAGAGATCGATGCGCTGGGTAAATAAATCAGTAATGTCATCACTGAGCTGCAAATCCAAATCTAATTTGGGGTATTGATGCAAAAAACGGCCAATGTGTGGTGCAATAACAAAACTGCCAAATGTTGTTGGCACTGTCACGCGCAGTGGACCTGATGCCTCATCTTGGCTGTCTTTTATTTGTTCATCGGCATCTAACACACTGTCGAGAATTTTCCTCGCACTCATGTAATAAGCCATGCCCGCATCAGACACAGTAATTTGACGAGTTGAACGGTTTAACAGCACGGTACCGAGCTCAGATTCAAGCGAATCGACCATGCGAGTTACCGATGACGTAGCCACCGAAAGATTGCGTGCCGCCGATGAAAATCCCTTCGCATCAACTGTCTCAACAAACATTTTCAACGCCAGTAATTTATCCATCTAAGATCGTACTACCTCATTATGGTTTCTAACTTATTCAACGCGACTTAGGTTATCACCACGATAAAAATAGCCGTTACACGCTATTTTGCAGTGTAGCCTACTGCTCTATTGTATTCAGTACAATTGATAATTTTACGGTTTTTTTACGCGATATACTGCTTATCATTTGATATTGTTACTTCACTGAATTTTAAGTGATAAACAGCATTATGTGGGCAAATTTAATTTCAACTCGCTATATTTTTAGTTTTGTAGTGCTATTTTTGGTATTAACAAGTGCCTGGATTATCGATTATGTATGGGATTCACCAGCTGTAATATTATTGCTATTACAATTGGCCATCGTGGTTATCGCGTTGCAATGTAGCATCAAGCTTGCCTATTTTTCTGCCATCATTGAAGCATTAAGCTTCAATTTTTTGTTCACCACGCCGCGTTATTCACTACAAATGTTCAACATTAACGACATCATGAATTTACTGGTGTTTATTTTTGTGGCATTTGCTACAAGCAAGCTGGCGCAACATTACCGTCGTCAACAGCATGAATTAAAGCAGGCGCAACTTAGAAATAGTATCTTATTGTCCGTGTCTCACGATCTGAGAACGCCACTGGCGACCATTATTGGCACATTAACGACACTCAAAGAATACATGGCTAAACTTAGCGAGTTTGAAAAGCAGGAGTTGCTCGATAGTGCAACTGCTGAAAGTCATCGATTACATCAATACATTGAAAATTTACTGCAAGCAACCAGAATGCAGCATGGAACATTGACGTTTAAAAAACTGCCTGTGTCTATTGTTAGTGTGATTGATCGTGTTGTTGAACGTTTTAGCGATGGCTCGAACCGAATTGCCTTGAACACGGAAAAGGTTTCGCAGTTATACATTAGTAGCTCATTGATTGAGCAGGCGATATTTAATGTTGTTGATAATGCCCTCCGATATTCCCCGAAAAATAAATCTGTCAGTATCAGCCTTTATTGCGCCCAAGATTATGTTCATATTGATGTCCAAGATCATGGCCAAGGCATTGATCCCAAATACGCAGACAATATATTTGAGCTTTTTTATTCAAGCCACGATCACCAACCTAGTGACTCTGGCAGTGGATCGGGTATTGGACTTGCCGTTTCAAAAGGCATAATTGCCGCGCATCAAGGCCATATTTCGTTCATTCCTGTTGAGCAAGGCTGCTTAATCCGCATTGCGCTCCCCATAAGTAAACCTGAGGCATAAATGACTTATAAAATACTGGTCGTTGATGATGAACCGCAAATTCATACCTTTATTCGTATTTCGTTAACGGCTGAAGGTTATTGCTATGTTGGTGCGCAGTCTATTGAAGAAGCTAAAACTATATTCAATCAACAGCGTCCTGAAGTGATTATTTTAGACTTAGGTTTACCTGATGGAGATGGCATAGATTTCCTTAACTATGTTCGCCACAGCAGCAAAACACCTGTGCTTATTTTGACAGCAAGAGATCAGGAAGACGAAAAAATCCGCTTATTAGAGGCAGGAGCAAACGATTATCTGATCAAACCCTTTGGTGTAAGAGAGTTAATCGCACGTATTAAGGTATTAGTGAGAGATTTAGTCATCAATGAGCCTGTCACAGATGTAATCAAACATGGGGCATTAAGCTTACAAAAAAGTACTCATCAGTTCTGGCTTAATGGTAATGAATTAGCGTTAACAAAAAAAGAGTTCGCCTTTATTGAGCTCTTACTGGCTCAGCCGGGAAATCTGGTTAAGCAAGAAGTCCTGCTCAAACGGATTTGGGGACCGAGTCATCAGGAGGACACTCATTATCTGAGAATTATGGTTAGCCAATTACGTAAAAAACTCAATAACACTGCTGAGCAACCATTTATCAAAACCGAAGCCGGATTAGGTTATCGATTAAATATAGTGACGGATCCTGAAGATCAGTGATCGCTCGGAATATAAAGTTATCAATCGGGCTATTTCGTTTTCTTTTTATCAACAAAAATACAGGTCATAAATGGCACATTTTACAGTAATTGGCTTAGGCCGTTTTGGAGTGTCAGCTTCTTTAGAGCTGATCCATTTAGGGCACACGGTAACAGGCGTGGATCTTGACCCTAAAATTGTCGAGAAATACGCAGAAGATCTAACCGAGTCGGTTATATGCGACTCTTCAGATGAGAGCGTTTTGAGGGAGCTTAATCTGTGTACGAGTGAGGCGGTGTTGGTGGCAATTGGAGAGGACATGCAATCAAGTTTGCTCTGTACTCTGGCCCTTAAAAATATTGGTGTTAAAAATATTTGGGTAAAAGCCAGTACCAAAGCCCATCATACTATTGTGTCTAAACTCGGGGTACAAAGGATCATTCATCCCGAAGATGAAATGGGCATTCGAGTGGCTCAGTCACTCAATTATCCTATGGTGAATAATTATCTTGCCATTGGTCATGGCATTTATGTTGTGGAGATCCATATAAAACAGATCCTCAACGGTCAGACATTATCGCAAGTATTAGGCGACGTAAAAAACACCATTAAGCCAATAATGGTTAAACGGGAGGAAACTATTTTCTCTCAGCTCGAGCCTTTATTTGTATTACAGGCTAACGACATCTTGCTGCTGTGTGGCACTCGTGCTCAATTAAAATACGTTGCGCCAAGGCTGGTATAACATGATTTTATGGCATCCCTCTATCACGCCTATTGAGCGAAAACCCAAAGCGGGTAAGAAGTTATTTGCAGCACCGCCGCTTATCTTATGTGGCAGCTTTGTCGTATTAATCTTGCTCGGGTCAGTGTTATTAAAATTACCGATAGCCACTTATGTCCCAATAAGCTGGCTTCAAAGTATCTTCACTGCTACCTCAGCGGTAACGGTAACAGGATTAGTCGTTGTTGATACCGGCACGGTTTTCACGCCTTTTGGTCAGATTGTTATTGCCATATTAATTCAATGTGGTGGTTTGGGTTTGATGACGTTTGCCATTGTGACCTTAATCGCATTAGGGGGTAAGATTGGCTTTTTACAAAGTACTGTCGCACGAGAAGCATTTAATCAAACCGACTCGTCAACCTTAGTTTCAACAGCGAAATCAGTGATCATTTTTGCGCTCATTGTTGAATGCATTGGTATGCTGATTTTGACCCTGTATTGGCGTAATGAATTAGGTTGGGAAAAAAGCCTATTTCATGGCTTTTTTTATACTATAAGTGCATTTAACAATGCTGGTTTTGCACTCAGTGCGGACAGCTTGATGCCTTACGTTGATGATGTAGTGGTGAATATAACGATTACGTCGCTGTTTGTTATTGGCGGACTAGGATTTTCTGTTTGGATTGATCTTAATCGAAATCGAAAATGGGCGCGTTTAACTGTCTATAGCAGAATGATGATTTTGGGAACCATTTTCATTAATGCAATCGCTGTTATCCTGATTTACCTTATTGAATATGATAACCCAAATACATTAGCGCCATTGAGCGAGTCTGGAAAATGGTTAGCGTCTTGGTTTCAAGCATTAACCCCCAGAACCGCGGGCTTTAATACACTGGCGATTGATCAACTTGAAGATGCAACTACGGCAGTCATGTTGATGTTAATGTTTATCGGTGGCGGCTCGATGAGTACAGCAAGTGGCATAAAAGTGGTGACATTTATGATTTTAATATTAGCCACTTACTCCTATTTTAGGCGTGATGAAGCGGTTTACGTGTTTAAACGTGAAATTCCAAAAGAAACCGTCAGCAAAGCGTTTGCGTTAACCATCATGTCTATCGGAGTCAGTTGTTTAGCCATATTTTCTTTGTTACTCAGTGAGAAAGCCCCTATGTTGGATATCATTTTTGAGGCAATCTCGGCCCTAGGTACAGTTGGCTTATCAAGAGGTTTAACTGCCAATCTGTCTAGCGCTGGCGAACTTATCATTATCTTCCTGATGTTTATGGGACGCTTAGGACCGTTAACATTGGCCTATTTCCTCGCGAGCCCTCGGACTACCAAGCTGCGTTATCCATCAACCAAACTGGCTATTGGATAACTTATATCAACAAAGATTAGACAACCGAATATCATTTTTTGATTATAAAGTTTGATCACTTTCAAACTCACTTTTGGACATTTCCGAGTTGGAACATTAATGTTAATTCGTGAGTTTCAGGTTAAATTTTCTATGTGTAACGAATAGTTAAGAGGAAAAAAATTATTGACTAAAATTAGCGACGAAGGAGCAAAAGCCAACGGTTTTTTGTCCTTTTAAACGACTTATTATGAGTAAGTTACACCGTAGTTGTAATCTGTTTAATTACTTTCGCAGGATTACCACCGATGACAACATTGCTACCAAAGCTCTTTGTAACTACTGCCCCTGAAGCAACAACTACGTTATCACCTAAAGTCACTCCAGGATTAATTGTTGCGTGCCCCCCAATCCAGCAGTTATCTCCGATAGTAATTGGTTTAGCAAGTTCTAGTCCGCTATTTCTCTCAATTGGGTCTAAGGGGTGGGTTGCAGTATAAATGCCTACTTGTGGTGCAATCATACAATTGTCGCCAATTCGAACCTCTGCTACATCTAAAATAACACACCCAAAGTTAACGTAAAAATTTTCTCCAACGTGAATGTTAGAACCGTAATCACAGTTAAATATTGACTCAATATGTATATTTTTACCCGTACTACCGAACAGAGACTTTAATAATTTAGTTCTTACCTGTAAATCTGCTACAGAGGTTTGATTTAACTTCTCTGTCGTTAGGCGAGCACTTAATCTCATCTCAACAAGTTCTTTATTGCTAGGATCATACAATTCCCCTGCTAGCATTTTTGATTTTTCTGACACTTGATGAAGCTCCTTAATACAAGATTTACTCATAACACCCCAAGCAGCGGAAAGCGCGAACGCTGTGGCGCAGCCAGTGACTGATTGTCCGATAACTTGGTTTGTTATGTGTTACCAAACTCGTACCTTTATTTCTAAATAAATGGAGGTTTCGTCCAACTCTCCAGATGGCATAATTGTAATTGACTTGGTTTCAACTAATTTATCGACCGCTACAGCTTCATGCAACCAGAAGTCTTCACGATCAATAAGTTGTTCTGGATATCCACCGGCACTGTGGTAGTCGTTATCTAATATTTCGATGGAAATAACATCAACCAATTCACCATCTTCAAGCAAGGGACCTGCGTGGCTAATCTTCCCGTTTGTAATTTCAAATTCAGAAGACTCCCACCACTCATCTGAACCCACAAGAGGGTTTTGATCGAAAAAGCTGGGAAAGGCAGCAGCAATTTCTTCATTTATATCTGTTGCCCACTCACAAGATTCTGACTTAAGGTCAAAAATTATTGTCACAAAACCTCCAGTAACACATAACGCCCGCCGATGCTGCAATTATGAGTGTTTTGCAACGAAGTTGCAGCGAGTAATGTCCAAGCCCAACTTGTTGGGTGAATATAAGGCGCTTGTTATGCACGTTTGTCTACTTTCCATGGTGGGTTTAAACGATTTTTACCAGCCCAATAAAGCTTTATTTTATTACCAGACGGATCTTTAATTATCGCTTCTTTCCAAAGATAACGCTGTTCTGTTGGTTCTTGTTCAAAGACAATACCTTTTTGTGCTAGGTTTTCACATAGTTCTTCAAGGTCTTCGTGCTCGAAATAGATAACTGAATGATTTTCAAATTTGTCGTTTTCGAGAGAAAGAGAAAAGGTAGAATCGCCGTCTGGACAAGAGAAACGAGCATAATGGGGGGTATCAACTATTTGAGTGAAGCCCAGCTTTAGATAAAACTGAACAGCATCTTCCATATTTTTAACGGGTAAAGTTACCTGATTAAGTTCCATCTATCCTCCAAGTGCATAACGCTTTGCTAAGCGGCTATAAATGGCTGGCTATAATAACGAGGAACGAGCACAGCCAGCTGTTTGTGTCAGTTTAAGTAACTTGTTATACGAATTTTCTGCATAGAGCCTTAACTTTATCATGACTATCCATACATTTTACAAGCTCGGATTCTGAAGTATTATAAAAACTTAAAACATCGTGAGTTGAAGATATTGCAACATTAATTGTGGATGACAAAATAAAGAGTAAATCAGCATCACTAATTTTAGCGGTCATAACTACTCTATCATTTTCAAAATTTTTAGATGCTAATGCACTTATATTTCCGTGGGTATAACGACACAAAGTATTATAAACAGTTGAATAAAGATCTTCACAACCAGCTTTTTTGAAGCGTTCAAAGATATTAATACTATTAGTTTTTTCTTCTTTTAAGTTTTCAATATGTTTGGGACTTGCTTTAGCTATACCCTTGTAATAAGGGTTAGACTCAGAATGTTTTTTTAAGTTTTTATACATAGAGTCAGCTTCCGCTGCCATGATATTTTTTACATAGTCCTCATCTGAAATTAAACACCGAAGATCAACGAATGACTCCAGAGTACTCCGCATTAAAATCTGAGGTGAAACAAAACAATCACTCTTAACTAATACAATGGTTTCTTCACAAAGTGAATTTATTCTTACCCATAAAGCCAAAATAAATTTTGATCTGTCATCGGTAAAATTTAAACTTTCCAAATAGATATTTCGAAAATCACAAAATTCATCCCATATTTGATAAAACGACGCTTTCATAAATGCCTATTCGTATAACGCCGCAATTTGCACACGGAGTTCCGCAAGATTACCTTGTTAAATGCTGAGTTCAATGATTTCACCATCTTTATTTATATATTGAATGCCACTATATTTTTTAGTTGTTCTTGACCATTTAGCGGTTGCCTCAACAGGAAGTTGGTAGTCATTACTTAACAAAAAATTAGACATACTTTCAATATCTTTTTGCTCAGGTTTGACGACGCCATACCAAAATGAAAACCCTTGATCATTTGCTACTAAAGTAAATGATGACGCACCATCGTAAATACCTAAGGCTACCTTTCCATTTGCGAACTTAAATTCAGCCAACTCTAACTCAATGGTGTCTGCTGAGAAATCAGGATGGGTATCTGGAATTACATGTTCAAAAGCATCGAAGCCTTCTTCGTCATTTTGGTAAAAGCACCATCGATGAGACTGTAGATCTTCCAATGTTACTTCTCCAATCAGTTTAGGCTTGCACATATTATTGCCATTTAACGCCTTACTAATGGGCGCATAAATGCTTGGCTAAAATTAGCGACGAAGGAGCACAAGCCAAGCGTTTTGCGTCCTTTTGAGTAACTTGTTATAGCTCGCGTTCCCACGGTATATCTTTAGCTACCTTTACACCCTGATAATTGCAATTTACAAAATATTCAAAGTCCAACCGTTTACCATTAATTGTTAGGTTGCCAACAGCTTCGTTGCAATCCTTGGTAAATTTAATGTACCTCAGAATGTTGTTTATTTGGACTTTAGTACCTTTAGGTAATAAAACTATCAGTCTCCCGCTAGCGCAACAGTCTGATTGGCGCACTAACGCACTTTTAAAAAAGCTAAAGTTATGTTCGTTGTTTTCAAACAATGCCATGTCTTCGGTAAGATAAAAGTCTCCACCAATATATTCAGGATAATGATGTGACATGTTTTCGGTTTTTGCTGCACATGCTGCTACTAGCATGATTGATAGAAAAACGAGAATCTTACGCATACTTTCCTTGAGAGCTATAACAGCTTATTGAACGGCTCACCCGATAAAGTCGGCTGTTCAAATTATTGATTAATAACATCCTACATTTTTTATCTTATTGATGTAAAACAATAAGTTATTATTGAACCATAAAAACAAATCGAGGTTGCACGATAAAAGTGGCTAAAAAATGATAATTATTTTAAATAAATAACTATCAACAACTTAGGGGGTAACGAGATTATTCCATCATACTACTTTCGTTTACTTATTCATCGTTCTCATTCAATTTGCCCTAAAAACTTATTATAACTGTATATAAAAACAGTTAACCAATATGTTCATTAAATTAACCATAAATGGTCTTTGCTACAGAGGAATTATGATCTTTTTTATTAACGAGAAATGATGACCCATAAATGAAATAGAACGCTATTCCTAACTTGGAACGAGGCAAAACCAAGTTAGCTGTTAACTTAACATTCGTACCAAATGAAGCTAAATCGAAGAGATAGCATGAACCAGTGTAGATGCGACTGAGGGTATCGAAAACAGGGACGTTTTCGTTAAGCGGCCATGGATAGCGTAAAGCGTCCCGAAGCAGTATCTGCACATAAGTCCACTGCAGGTGATTGACTGTAATGAAGGCACAAGCTTCAAACCCATTTAACCAATACCCACTCAGCTAAATACGACTCAACCAAACATAAAAATGCCAGTTTAGCGGCAATACTGTAATGGCTATTTGCTAATGGCCAGGAAATACATGCCCATGCATAATGACATCAGCGTAACTAAATACGGTGTATGATTAAACTTAAGAAATAAAACAAAAATGCAGCCATCAGGCTGCATTTTTATTTTGTACTAACGCTAAGCAATTGAGATAAATAGCGTGGATTAATCGAGGTTAATTAGCCTAAATCCATCATCATGCTTCGGCTTTTAACCAAAGCTTGAAAGGCTTGCAATTGCTTTTTAGGTAATACTTTGGCTTCTGCGATATTGGCTTTCATCGCGTCAACAGGGCGACCATTTACAATGAATTCATAATGTAAATGAGGACCTGTTGAAGCACCGGTATTACCCGATAGGGCAATCACTTGACCACGAGTCACTCGTTGTCCTTTTTTAACCAAAAACTTCGACAAATGTAGGTAGCGAGTGCTGACTTTATTATCGTGTTGAATCACAACATAGTTACCCGCAAAAGGATGCTTAGTCACCAAGGTCACCACACCATCACCGGGAGCCACAACAGGAGTGCCAATTGGAGTTGCAAAGTCGGTACCATTGTGAGGACGCACGCGGCCTGTAATAGGATGTTTGCGATTAGGGTTAAAGCGAGAACTCAAACGGTATTGTCTATTAAGCGGTACACGTTGAAAAGCTGGGGTTAAACTTTGGCCTTGGATGTCGTAATAGTTGCCATCAGTGTTTTGAAATGCGGTTATGTCGCGACGACTGGTATTAATCCTAATACCTTCAATCGTTGTCATCCCCGTTAGTTCACCTTCAACGAACTGATCATTTACCAAAACCGAAAAGGTGTCACCTGCATGTAACTCGCGTGAAAAGTTTAATTTCGACTTTAATAATGATTCGACTTTTTGAATTTCAGCAGCACTTAAACCGGCTTTTTTAGCTGACACATAAAAAGAACCATTTATTTCGCCGCCGACGATACGATTTTGCCAAATACCATCAATATTAATGTCATTTACAGCGTAAGTTCCGTCTTCAAAACGAGTGAAAACCACTTGATGAGCAGGATTAAAATATAACTCTAACTTATCAAGTTCGCCGTTCGCGTTATCCCAGAACTGGATACGGTTACCGGGTAACAAAGTATCTAACGCTAACACTTCTAAATCAGCCTCAAGGACTTTGTACATGGTTCGTTGGTCGATACCAGCTAACTCAAATAACTGACTTAAAGTATCACCACTTTGGATCACGCGGTCTAAAATTGGCGATGTCGGCTTAACAATTTTCAAGGTACTGTCTTGCTGAGCGATATGTGGCAATAGTGAATCGATATCAATAGCCACGGGAATTCGTTGAGATGAAAACTCTTGTTGTGTTGGCCATAATAAGGCGGCACCGACAACAAACACGCTTGCTAGCAAGAATTTCTTGTGCAAGTTTGGTAAGTTCAATTGACTTACCGATGGCCGTTGGAAGGCCATTATTTTACTCATTAGCAATGTTTAATCCACCCTAAAAGATGACGTTTTATATTTATTGTTTTTTCTTTTACTGCAAACTGTTATTGCGATACTGAGAATAAAATGAGCTAACACGTTACGTTTAGGTCATTTTTGTCATCAATATGGCCTAATATTTGATACTTCGCAGTCCGGTAAAAACAGCTTAAAACGCGGGCTTCTGTACTCAAATTGCATTTCAACGCTCTTTTATATCAAAAAAAAATCATATTACAAATATAAAATGTTATTTAATTAATATTAATTTTGAACTCAATGGCAGTAATAACGGGAGTTTGAGGTAGATCAACTGCCGTTAATCGCAAATTCATGCTGTAATTTACTTATACCAAGACCATTCATTTTATTCACTTTTATCTGCACGTCGATCCGCTCTTTCATCGCTTCAATATGGCTAATCACGCCTATCATTTTGCCCGATGCATTTAAATTATCTAATGCATCGAGTGCGGTATCTAGAGTTTGGCTGTCTAAGGTACCAAAGCCTTCATCCAAAAACAGTGAGTCAATGCTCGTTTTATGACTTACCAAGTCAGATAGCGCTAACGCAAGCGCTAGGCTAACCAAAAAGCTTTCACCGCCAGACAAGGTTCGGGTATCGCGAACGGCATCACCTTGCCAGGTATCGAGCACTTGTAACTCTAATGCATCCGACTCTTTGCGCTCTAATAAGTAACGGCCCTGGAGACGTTCAAGCTGTCGATTAGCTAACGCTACTAAATGATCTAAAGTAAGCCCTTGAGCAAATTTGCGGAACTTATCGCCTTTTTGTGAGCCGATGAGAGCATGCAAATAGGCAAGATCGTCATAAACTTGCAGTGATTGCGCCTGCTGTTTTAACAGTTGCTGCTGCCCTTCTCGCCTACTGGCATCAAGTTCGAGCTCGTGCGTTAAGCGCCACAAGGTTTGGGTTAATTGTTGATGCTCTGAATCGAGCGTCTGATGCTGCTGTAATATTTCACCTTGTTGGGCTAAATCATAACGATGTTGTTGCCCAAGCTGCATCAACTCAGTTTGGCGCGCAACGGCCTGCTCAACCAAGGTTTTGGCTTTAACAATTTCATTGTCTAATTGCTGTTTAAGTTGTTGCAATCGATAACGTTCATCCGCGCTAAGTAACGCTTGCTCAAAAGCCTGTCGATCATCAAATGGACTAGCATGTAAGGCACTCATCCATTGGCGGTGTAATTGCTGCCATTCTTGATTAACTTGTGTTGTCTGAGTTTGGGTGGCGCTTTGCTGCGCACTTAAGCTAGCAAGATGTTTATCCGCTGCTTGTAATTGCTGCTGTACTGTCGCTAATTGTTGCTGAGCTTGCTCTAATGCTGTTTGGCTTAGCTGTTTTTCATCCTCAATCACTTTATCTGCAAAAATAAGCTTACGTTGTGCCTGTAGGTTGCTAAGCTGCTGTTGTGCATTATCGAATTGCTCTGTCACTGCACTTAACCTTGTACTCAAATCCTCCGCTTGCAGATTATTGGCCATGAGCTTTTCAGCCGTAATACTCAATTGCTGCTGATTATCATTTGCCTGCTGCTGCGCTTGAGTCCAAAGCTCGAGTTGCTGTTGTAACTGGTTTAGCCAATCCACGGCATCGGCTATTGTCGGCGCCGTTAACCCTGTGGCGATAATCTGCTTTTCAAGCCCGTTGAGTAATGACGTTTGCTGCGCAGTCACCGTCTCCACTTGCTGCTGATGACTGAGTAAACCTTGCTGCAAGTTATCAAGCTGTTGTTGTAACAGCGCTTGCTGATTAATCAACTCAGCAAGCACTTGTTGAGCTTGCACCACATACTGCTGATGCTTATGTAAGGTTTTTTGACATTGGCTAAGCTGAGAGATTGTGAGCGCTAATTGCTGTTGCTTGGTTTCAGTTTGGTCGATGTAATCGCTTAATGCGCACTGCTGCTGCAAATCCAATTCAAGAGATATTGATAAAGCCTCTGTTTGCTGCTGCCACTGATGAACTATGGCTTGGATGTCTGCTTGAGTTTGAGTTAACTGTTGTTGCGTATTGTCATAATTAATTTGCAGCGCCGTTTGTTGATGTTTAAGTTGCTCACCTTGTTGTTTAATCGCGTCAAGCTCAGCCTGCAACTGTTGTGCTCTTTGTTCTGTCGCTGACACATTGAGTGTTTGGTAGCGCTCAACTAACGGATGCTCGGTTGAACCGCATAAAGCACAAGGCTCACCGGCTTTAAGTTTGGCACGTTCTATGGTTAAACTGGCAATTTGCTGTTCTTGATGTAATAACATTTGCACATCTTTAACTTGCTGATTTTTATCACTCCACTGGCTTCTTACCCCAGAAAGAGACTGCACCAGAGCTTGCAACTCAGTCTCAAATTGCACCGAATGAGCAGTTAACTGCTGGCATTGCTGTTGCTGGCGGATAAATTGGCTCAACAACTGGGTTAATTGATAGCGTCCCGCTTGCTGCTCAATCAGTTGCTGATAATCAGCATTAATTTGTGCTTCATCTTGGCCGGCCAATAATGCTGCTAATGCTTTTTGGCTGTCTTCTTGCTGTGATCTTGCTTGAGCAAGCTCAGTTTGAGCTTGTTGTATTTGCGGCGCGAACGCCCCTAGCGTCAGCTGATTGTGCTTGATCGCATCTTGTTGCTGCGTACATAGGCTATTAATCTGGCTCAGCTGCTCGCTAAGTTGCACAACTTGTGTGTACTGGTTTTGCCAAGCGGCAAACTTTTTAGCCACTTCCTGGCCTTGTGGCAAACTCTCGAGCTGGTGCTGAATGTGTTGCTTTGCGGCGGTCAGTGTCTGTTGCTGCACTAATAAATCTTGTTGTTGCTCGCGCGTCTTTTGTTGCTGCTCATGGGTTTGTTGATGAGTTAATTTAATGTGGTTTAATTGATAATTGTGTTGATGGATCTGCTGATCCAACGGCAACACTTGCTCATCAATTAATGCCAGTAAAACGTTATGTGCCTGATTAACATTTTCAAGCTGTAGTAGGCTTTGAGTCTGCTTATGTTTATGCTCTTGCAGTAGCGTTTCAGCTTGCTCGGTTTGTTGACTTAATTCACTCAACTGCGCCGTTAATAGTTGCGCTTTTTCGTGCGCTTTCTGCTGTTGTTCAAATAATGGCAAAATCTGCTGCGCAGGTTCACTGCGCTGTAATTGCATTAACGCGTCACTGTGTTGTTGCTGATGTATTAGCGCCTGTTGCTGCTCAGCCTCAAGCTTAGCTAATGACTGCTGGGCTTGCTCAGAACTATTGGCCCAGGTAATAAACTGACTTAATTGAGTCAGCTGTAATTGTTGCTGCTGCAAGGTTTGGCTATATTGTTCAATCTGGTCTTTGTGTTGCTGTATTTGCTGTTGATCAAACAACTCGACACTGCCAAGTTTTGCCTCAAGCAATTTCAAATTGGTTTTGGCTTCGCTAAAATGCTGGTGAACTCGTTCTGAGATCAGTCCATAAATTTCGGTGCCGGTGAGCTCTTCTAACAATTCAGCACGATCATTGGCATCGGCATTCAAAAAAGCCGCAAACTGCCCTTGAGACAACATCATTGATTTGGTAAAACGAGCAAAGTCGAGCCCAGTAATTTGTTCAATTAATTCTGTTTTACGCTTTATTTGGCTGGCAAGAATTTTACCGTCACTTAGCTGTGCCAGCTCCACTTGTGCATCTTGCAGATTACCATCGGCTTTATCACGCGAGCGCCTTTGACTCCAAAAAGCACGATAAGCAACGCCTTTAACTTCAAACTCAACTTCGGCTAAACATTCAGCGGTGCCTCGCGTCATTAACTCATTAGTGGTTTTAGAGATATTATTTAACCGTGGCGTGCGATGGTAAAGCGCTAGGCAAATAGCATCCAGTATGGTGGTTTTACCCGAACCTGTGGGCCCAGTAATGGCAAATAAACCGTTTTCAGCAAAAGGTGATTGGGTAAAGTCGATTTTCCACTCATTTTTAAGCGAGTTAATATTTTTAAAACGAAGGCTTAAAATTTTCATGACTGTTCACCGTCTGTCGCACTTTGTGTAACAACCTCAGTGTTAACCTGATGAGACATAGTCTCTTGCAACACATGACTTGCAGCGGTTTCTTGAGTATGTCGCTCAGACTCAACCTCAGCAACCACTTGGCTAAAGCGCTGCTTAATGCGACCTAACTGCGCCTGCTGCAACTCACTGTCAAATGTTTCTTGAGCTAAACGTCGAGCAAAGACCTCATCAACACTTAACTCAGATAAGGTTTCATTATCTAACTGTTTAATATGTTGTTGACGTTGGCTACGGGCACGTTTTAATTGCAATACCTCAACCGCTTGACCTTGAGTCATGTCGGCGATACGCGATTGCAGATCTGAGAGGTAATCTTGCTGCGAGACTTCAATGCTTAACCAAGTCATGGTTGTGGCATCGGCTTGCACAGCAAATGCACTTATCTGTTGTTCAATACTGTCTAAGTCGCCTTTGAGCACCTGCATCGGCTGAAAAATGGGTACAAGCAACGGCGTAACCTGGCTGAGTGCGGCATGGCTAAACTCAACCAGAAATACCGATTTATTTGGCGTATTGTCGCTTGATAGCTCATCAAAACTGAGTGCAATAGGTGAGCCGCTATAACGAATATGGGCAGATTTCGCCACCACTTGTGGCCGATGAATGTGGCCTAAGGCAATGTAATCTGCTGCCGGGAAAAGTGCCGCGTTAAAAGCATCTAAACTGCCAATATAAATATCACGTACGGATTCAGAAGTACTTGCACCAACAGTGGTTAAATGGCCGGTCGCAATAATAGGCACTGGTGTTGCCAGCCTTGTATTAACAAGCTTTGCTTGCTCAAAACAACTTTGATAGAGCTCACTAATGGCATCACCTAATTTGCGTTGTTTATCGATTGAAGATTCACCAGATTCACTTAACACCACATCTCGTGGGCGTAAAAAAGGTAACGCACATAAAATAGCTCCTACTTCACCCATGCGATTTTTTAGGGTAAAGACATGCTCTTCAACACGTTCGAGAGCCCCTGGGATAACCACGGTATTAAGGCAAGCTAACAGGTTTTTAGATTCATTTAAGGTTGATACTGAATCGTGATTACCACCCAGTAAAATTAGCTGACAACCTGTTTGTTGAATTTGAACAATGAATTGATTATATAAGGCGCGGGCATAGCTTGGCGGCGTGCCAGTATCGAAAATATCACCCGCAACAATAACGGCATCAACTTGATGAAGGTCGATTTGCTCAAGTAACCATGCCATAAAAGCTTGATGCTCGGCTGCGCGGCTTTTGCCATAAAAATATTGGCCGAGGTGCCAATCTGATGTGTGAATAATGCGCATAACATCCCTTTTAATCAAAAACGCTTAATAATGGCGTGAGTAAACCCGAATTGCCGCTATTACGATCACATATATTGCGACCACAATAATTTACCGCTCATTCCCAATGACATGATCACCACCAAAGGTTTAATAATTTTAACTCCTTTAGTGACCACAAGGCGTGAGCCTAATGTGGCACCAATGGCCTGGCCTACCAGCATAATTAATCCTAATATCACCGCCACTTGACCACCAATTAAGAAGAAAATGAGCGAAGCAATGTTCGTGGCAAAATTGAGGAGTTTTGCATGCGCAGTGGCTTTAGCTAAACCAAAACCGGCTAATGAAACAAATGCCAAGGCAAAAAAGCTCCCAGTACCTGGGCCAAAAAAACCATCATAGAAGCCAACGCCTAATGCAGCAGTAAATGCAAATACGCTTGGCGTGAGAATTTGTTGGCGGTCTTGCTCACTGATTTTTTTAGACAATAAAAAATAACAACCAATGGCTAAAATCAAAAAAGGTAACACTACCTCTAACAGTTTCGCGTCGATCATTTGTACTAATATGGTGCCAATTGAGGCACCGATAAAGGCGCAAATCAACGACAGTTTTATACTGCGTAAATCGACCAAGCCTTTACGGACAAAATATAGACTTGCAAAAAAACTCCCACCACAGGCTTGTAACTTATTGGTGCCTAAAGCCGCTGCTGGCGGCAGCCCAGCCCACATCAATGCCGGAATGGTGAGTAACCCCCCCCCACCAGCTATTGCGTCAATAAAACCTGCAATTAAAGCAACAGCAAACAAAATAACGCCGAGTTGGAGCGTGAGTTCAAACATGAAAGTTCTCTATAATGGCAACAAATGTGAAGTCAGTAAGACAATAATAAGGCGTTATTAGACAATCTTTAACGTCAAAATACAAAGCGTTCCGAGTTATTTATTCGATTTAACTTAACTAATCGCTACTCGCATAAATAAATGATTATCAAACAGCTCAATGTTTGCATTGATTATCGTTTTAGGACACTGGCACTTTGCGCTTCAGTTGTGCATTGATATAGTAGCCGACCTAATGAACACTAGCTGAAGGCTTTATTATGATTGTTATTACCGGCGCGAGCAGCGGCTTAGGTGCCGCATTGACCCATCTTTACGCTGCAGAAAAACACAGTCTGTTGATCACTGGTCGCAGTGAGCAAAAATTGGCTAATGTCATGGCAGACTTAACCCCACTTGAACAAGCTAATGTAACCGCTCACGCAGCAGACTTATGTGTGGCACAGGATGTTAGTGATTTATTTTCGCGTTTATCGACGCCGCCTAGTCGGGTAATTCATTGTGCAGGTAGTGGTTACTTTGGCCCAATTGAACAACAATCTCCACATGCGATTAATCAACTAATTAACAATAACCTCACCTCAAGCATTCTACTATTACGAGAGCTAGTAAGTCGTTATCGTCATCACAAGGTGACGGTTGTTGTAGTCATGTCGACGGCAGCGCAGGCTGGCAAAGCAAATGAGTCAACCTATTGTGCTGTGAAGTGGGCGGTAAAAGGGTTGCTTGAATCCTTGCGACTAGAATTAAAAGACAGTCCCATGAAATTAGTTGCCGTTTATCCCGGAGGCATGGCAACCGACTTTTGGCAAACCAGTGGCAAAGACATCGATACCTCAAGCTTTATGACTGCAGCAGAAGCAGCCACGATGCTTAAGCAAGCTTTAATCGCTACTGAGCATGGTTATGTGTCGGACATTACCCTTAATCGTAGTTAACAAGCCGTTTGTTGATTAAAGAGTTGGCTTTGTTGACCAATACCAGCAATATATCCAACCTGCTGGAGCAAAAACAATGTTTAACACTAAGGCATAAAATCCGACAAGCGGTAAATTAGTGGTTTTACCTTTGGCAAACTTTAAGGTGAAAAACACCACAACCAAGGTTAGAACGAAAATAATTTGGCCAATCAATGTGGCATTTAAATTCATGATTTTACCCTTTAATCATCAAGCCCGTTATGCTGAAATAGCAATATCGTTAACTGATGATACATTTAATATTAGATTATTGATAAGGCCACCACAATGTGTAAAAAAGTCGTCGTAATACTGGTGTCGATCAACCTGCTTGTTGGCTTGTCAGCTTGCGCTGAATTAAAACACACTGGCAAAGAAATCGGTCACACCACAAAAAAAGTGACCACAGCAATCGGTCACGGTACGCGCGATGCCGTAAAGGCCATTGGTCACGAAACTAAAGAAGTCATTAATGACATAAAAGAAGATGACTAAATTTCGTCGTATAAATTAAGAAAAAGCCGTTAATGCGGGGCATTAACGGCTTTTTTTGAATTGGACAATTCAATTTTTAATCATGACTAAATGGCGATATTAGTGTTTACAATGCTCACCGTGTACATGGTCGTCATCTGCAAATTCATCATCGCCACCTTGATTTTGCATTACGCCCCAACCATCAGAAATACCGTCAAATTCTTGCGCAAAGCTATTTAACTCGGTCTCTTTACCAACCAGTGCCGCGTATTCTGGCACCATTTGCAAGCAAACAATCACTTCCCACTTAGTGTTTTCTTCATCAAAATTTAGCTCAAGCTCGCCTTGCATATCAGTTTGGCTTAATGCCTCTAACGCTGACTCTGCATCACGTTGGTCATCAAACACTAAGAAGAAATCGACTTCTATTGACTTAGTAAGATCAATACCGGCATCCGCCATTGCTGCCAACATTTGGCCATTATCATCTTCTGGGAATTGCATTTATCAATCCTTACTCTGCTGGAACAATTTCAATTGTTGTACCATTGAACGACACCATATCGCCAACAACACACTTTTTACGTTTCCGCGTATCAACTTCACCATTAACGGTAACCTGACCTTCGGTAATGACATGCTTTGCTTCACCACCACCGTTAACTAAACCAAGCACTTTGAGTACTTTGTACAGTTCTACGAATTCATCACCTTGAAGTAATGCAAACGCTTGAGTTTGAGTCGTCACAATAATCGCCTTTTTATCAAAATATATCGGCTATTATAGCCTATGCCAGTTTAGCAAGCATCAAGCATTTTAAATGGACTACTAAAGGCATATTCAAAGCCTAACTGATGGCAGATTAATTGACCGTCGATAATTTTACTGGGTTGTTCCTGTTGATTAAACTGCGGCGCAATTAATCCCAGATGCTTGGTCGCAGCAACATAAAATTCACCGCGAGTAGGATGCTCATTTGCAGTAAGATTATAAATAGCTGAGGTATCTTTACGTGACAAAATCAAGCTAACGGCAGCAATACAGTCATCTAAATGCACTAAATTTACCGCAACATTGGCACCACTCACATCGGTTTTACCCGCAAAAAAACGTCCAGGATGACGTTTGGGTCCAACTAAGCCTGAAAATCGCACAATACAGCTGTTTTGCATTGCAGAAAATATCGCTTCTGCTTGTAATAAAATATCACTGCTATCATTAAATACCGCCGCATCATGTTCGGTGACGGTTTGATCTAGCGACGGATAAACCCCTGTCGTACTGATAAAAATCACTTTTTGGTATTGGCGTTCACCGATAAAGTTTTTCAATTGAGTTAAATAAGCAAGATAGTCAGTATCACCGCGCCTTAGTCCAGGCGGTATATTAATCACGATCGCATCGGCATCGAATAAAGATGAGTGCTTTGCATCAGCAATAATATGGGCCAAATCGAGTTGATAAGCCTCAATACCCGCTTGCTGTAACTGAGCTAAATCATCAGGATCACGCTTTGAAGCTTTTACCTTGAAACCTTGTTTAACTAACTGTGTGGCTAGTGGGAAACCAAACCAACCACATCCGATAATGGTAATTGTATTCATGTGTTCTCAGTGTAACTAGGTGATGTATTAGTGATTAAAGTGGTTAAAATAAAAGCTGATTGGGCTGTTAGCTTGTAATGTTTTAATCGCGCCTTCTGATAAGTCTTCTAGCTTAATGACTTCTTTTATTTGCACATCTTCATCAATTAAAAATCGAAAGCTTGGCTCTGAACCGCTGTCATGGCAGGACCATACATGAGGTTGTTTGACGTCGGTAGTCGTCATCATCACCTTGGCAATATTATCGTCGGTTAAGCGCACTATTGTGCCTGGTGGATAAATACCTAATATTTTAACTAACACCGAAATCAAATTGTTACTGTGCTTACTGCTTTGAGTTTTAAATAATATGCCCAATGCAATTTGTGGACTCTGATGTTGATGTAAAAGGATTTCATAACTATTGGCCAAAGACACTATTTGGGTTGTCTGTAAAATTTTTGCTTCGGTTAAATGATTAGGAAATCCACTGCCATCAATAAACTCGTGATGATGCAGCACAATATCCAGCATGGCTTCAGGAAACAATCCGGTTCGATTAAGAATGTCATAACCAAAGTTAGGATGCATTTTCAAAAAGTTACTTTCGTGATCGGTTAATTCACCCCGCTTGCGCCTAATGGTTTCAGGCACTTTGAGTTTACCGATATCATGAAACAAACTGCCTAATGCAATGTCACGCACCTCACTTTTAGTCAGTGATAAAGTATGAGCAATCAGCATAGAAATAACCGCCACTGAAATACCGTGCTGTGTGACGCTGATATCGGTTTCACCGCTGCCCACTAAGGTTAAATGAGGGGTTTCGCTTTCATACAAATGATCAACTAAATCTTCGACTAAAGTGGCCGCTTCCCGATAAGCGCCTTCAGGATCGCTAACGATTTTGCCAAACACGGTTCGACTATCATTAACTGATTTAAGAAAATGTTGTTGGCTAACGCGCATACTCTTTTTTGCTAATGGCCGATAATCGATTTCTTCAGCAACCACTTCTTCAGGTAATTCGATGTCTTCAGGTTCTGCAATTTGCGGCAATAAATCATGACCTTCAATCACATAAACGTATGACAAATCGAGACCTTTTATCATCTCAATTTGGACTTGTTTTTCAAGCTTAACTTTACTGCGGAAAAAAGGATGGCTAGTCCAAGATAAAGGCAGCTTAACGGTTAACCCGAGCACCATTTGCGAAACAGGTATTTTTAGTAATTCTGCTTTAGCCAAAATATCGATCCTTTTCACATTCGCCAAATGATGGCGGTAATGAAAGTGCCATTGTTACACTGACATTTTCACAAATAGAGTTATGTGTATCAAGGTGTTACATCTTTACCTTTGGTGATGATCAAATATAGTGCATTTATGCCTAGGCGTACATTATTTCGTATCTTGCTTACTCTCATCTGTTGATGACGTTGCAACTTGCACCTCGGTCTCATCTTCAGTCCAATCGGCAAAGTAGTAGTATAATCGTTTTGACTTTAATACATAAATCACTGACCAAAAAAGAAAAAGTGCGTCAATTGAATAGCCAATTTTAAACAAAAAGTCATCGTGCATCATCCGCTGGAATAAAAATATGCCATCAAGGATAAGCAATGCCCATAAAAACCAACCACTGTTCTTAAACAGTGGAATGAGTATCGGCCAACTGCGTTTTCGTTCGGCAATAATAAGTCCATAAAGCAACACGGCGCCAACGCCAGCAATTAATGCTAAGACAAAGTCGCTTTTTTCAGGATAAAACAACCGAACTAAACCCGCGCGGTCATTAAACTGAGTGAGTGAGGCGATAAAAATACACCAACCGCGGGCTAAAAAAACTAAGATTAAATACAAAAACAACGGTGGTTTAATATGACCGCGGTCATCAAGCCAAGTAATATTACTAAAATTCACAATAGCCTCTTATCGGCTGTCACAAGTATAAATAAAACACCTTTATTAGCATCAATATCAGCTCGGTTAGTTTGATCCATTGAGTAAATCCAGCAAACCTTGCTCGTCGATGACCTTAACCCCCAACTCCTGTGCTTTAGCAAGCTTAGAGCCAGCAGCTTCACCAGCAACAACACAATCGGTATTCTTAGACACACTGCCGGCCACTTTTGCACCTAAGGCCTGTAATTGGGCTTTAGCATCATTACGATTAAGTTGAGTCAATGTGCCAGTTAATACCCATGTTTGACCTTTTAGGCTTAATTGTGACTCATCGGCTTGTTCTATAACCGGCCAAGTAATACCCGCAGCAAGCAATTGTTGTATTACTTCGATGTTGTGTGGCTGAGCAAAAAATTGACGAATGTGCTTTGCAACAATGTCACCAACATCTGCCACCTCAAGTAACTGTTCCACACTGGCACTGCGAATTAGTTCAAAATCAGCGAAGTGTTGTGCCAAATTAGCTGCGGTTGCTTCACCGACTTCTCGAATACCTAGGCTATATAAAAAACGCGCCAAGGTAGTGGTTTTAGCATCTTTAATTGCAGCCACGATATTGGTCGCCGACTTCATTGCCATGCGATCTAACATGGTCACCGCAGAAGCCGTTAGGGTAAATAAATCGGCAGGGGTTTTAACTAATTCTTTATCAATAAGTTGCTCGACAATTTTATCGCCCATACCATCAATATTTAACGCTTTACGTGAGGCAAAATGCTTGATCGCTTCTTTACGTTGCGCTTCACAAAATAAACCACCACTGCAACGCGCAACGGCTTCGCCCTCTAAACGCTCAACAATACTTTGGCAAACAGGACAATGCAGTGGAAACACAATATCTCGAGCATCATCAGGGCGCTGCTCTGGGACTATCGCAACAATTTGTGGGATAACGTCGCCAGCGCGGCGAATGATCACAGTGTCGCCAATCTTAACCCCAAGGCGAGCGATTTCATCTGCATTATGCAAGGTAGCATTTGATACCGTCACGCCACCAACAAATATCGGTTTTAGACGGGCTACTGGGGTAACGGCGCCAGTTCTGCCGACCTGAAAGTCAACCGACTCCAGTAAAGTCATTTCTTCTTGAGCAGGAAATTTATAGGCTATGGCCCATCGAGGGGCTTTAGCGACAAAACCAAGAGTTTGCTGCTTAGCAATGTCGTTAACCTTGATGACTACGCCATCGATTTCATATTCAAGTGCAGGGCGTCTGGCCATAATGTCAGCATAATAAGCGTACACTTGCTCCAATGACTCAGTCACTTTCACTTCATTGCTAACCGGTATCCCCCATTGTTTTAGCTGTGTTAACTGGCCAAAATGAGTGGTTTGCATCGGTTGTGATTCACCTTCAACCACACCGAGTGCATAAGCATAAAACCCTAGTGCGCGTGCAGCGGTAATTTTACTGTCTAACTGGCGTAAACTCCCTGCAGCCGCATTACGCGGATTCACAAACACTTTGTCACCTTTGCTGATTTGACGTTGGTTTAATGCCTCAAACGCCGCTTTAGGCATAAACACTTCGCCACGCACCTCAACAAGATCGGGAAATCCTTCACCACGTAATTTAAGAGGAATGGAACGGATAGTGCGCACATTTTCAGTAATGTCTTCACCGACACTGCCGTCACCCCGTGTTGCTGCTCGCTCAAACAGACCCAAACGATAAGTAATACTCACCGCGAGACCATCGAGTTTGGGTTCGCAGACATAATCAACGCTATCGACTTTATCAGTGATACGCTTGTTAAAGGCAGCAAAGTCGGCTTGTTCAAAAGCATTATCAAGGCTTAGCATTGGTTTAAGGTGGGTAATTTGAGCAAACTTTTGCAGGGCCATACCACCGACTCGCTGTGTCGGTGAGTCAACTGACTTAAATTGCGGATACTCTTGCTCTAACTCAGTTAAGCGTTTAATTAATCTATCGTATTCAGCATCGGGAATTGACGGAGCATCATCAACGTAATAACGAATATTATGCTGATTAATAGTATGAGTGAGTTGATCCATTTCAGTTTGAATAGCGTGCATTGTGGTATCCGTAATACGAGTTGTAACCGTGATTTTCTTATAAAAATGAACAGGTATAAAACAATTAAGGCCGCTGATGCGGCCTTAATAAAAACATCAACCTACGCCGCATTGAGTCGTCGTAAATACTCTTTTTTGGTCCCATCGGTCCAAGGTTGACGTTGTCCATCTAGTAATTGTGCATTGAGATCGTCGGCAATTTGATAAGCCGAGTTCAACATAATGGTAAAGTTCATCATTGGATCGCCGTATCCAGGTAAGGTCATAAATAACACCACACCTTGAGTCACAAACTGCTCCATTTCATCTGGATCAAACACGCCTGGCTTTAACATGTTGGCAAGTGAAAACAGTACTTTACCTGTACCAGCGTTATCAATGTGACGATGAAAAATATCCATGTCACCAAATTTAAAATTAAGCGATAACAAACTTGGTAATAATTCAGCGCCCTGAATTTGTTCACCTTCTTTTGCCACGATATGCAGTACTAATACATCGGTCGGCTCTAGCGGTTCATCAGCCGGGGCATCAGCTAGCTGAGTTGAATTAGCGTTATTGTCTAACTTAACCTCAGGGTTAATCTCAGCGGCAGGTGTTGGATCTGCCATTTGCGTTGCTTTATGGGGTTCGGCTTTGGCTGCCAGAGGCTTACCGGTATAGCTTTCTAACTTGGCTGTACTGGTTGAAGGATTAAATATCTTTTTAGGTGTATTCATTGATACGCTTGGCGTCACAGCAGCTTGAAGATCATCTTCAACAAACAATGTCTGTTGTGTTGGTTGCGCAGTTTTAGCTTCAGCATGGCTAGGCTCAGATGGCTTAATCGCGGGCTGACGGAGCGAGTCTTGCAAGGGTGTGTTGGAAAGCTTTGCATCACTTGAATGAGGCTTTTGGCTTAAATTAGTTTTTAATATCGGCTTAATGACCGTCTCTTCAACCTCGCCAGGTTTACGCACGCGCACCGGGCCAATACCATCGGCGTCAAAACCGTCAGAGTCGATACGTTTAGCTTGTTCTTTATAAAACCCAGCCATAGGACTTTGTTTCATTGACTTAGGTTGTTGCTTACGAATCGACCAAAAACCGTGCACTAACACCGCAATGATTGCGATTGCGCCTAATACGAATAACACCAGTTGTAGATCTTTCATAGATTCCCTGTCTTCCTAATTTATACCGCGTCAGCCATGGCGACTGCGGCTTCAATGTCCACTGCGACTATTCTTGAAACGCCAGGTTCATGCATAGTAACGCCAATAAGTTGATCAGCCATTTCCATTGTTATTTTATTATGACTGATATAAATAAATTGCACACTTTGTGACATTTCTTTCAGTAACCGACAAAAACGTTCGACGTTGGCGTCATCCAAAGGTGCATCAACTTCATCTAGCATACAAAAGGGTGCTGGATTCAGTCTAAAAATGGCAAAGACCAATGATAAAGCGGTTAACGCTTTTTCTCCACCACTAAGTAAATGTATGGTGCTATTCTTCTTACCTGGCGGCTGCGCCATGATGGTAACCCCCGTTTCGAGAAGGTCATCACCCGTTAAGGCCAAGTACGCTTTTCCGCCACCAAAGACTTTAGGAAATAGCAGACCTAAATCATGATTTACCGTTTCAAATGTTGCTTTAAAACGACTGCGGGTTTCTTTATCTATCTTACGGATAGCGTCTTCTAATATCGCTAACCCTTTATTTAAGTCGTCATCCTGACTGTCTAAATACGCTTTTCTCTCTCGTTGCGATTCAAATTCTTCAATGGCTGCAAGGTTGATGGCACCAAGACGTAAAATGTTCTGTTTCACTTTTTCAAGCTGTTGCGACCAAGCGTCAATAGATGCCTGCTCTGGCATGTCGGCAATCACTTGTTGCAGCTGGATTTGCTGTTCTTGTAGTAATTGCAGCTGACCATTGGCCTGCCCTTTTAAACCTTCACGACGTAACTTTAACGCGCTTATCTTTTGAGTCAAGTCCTGTAGCACTACAAGCTGTTGTTTTTGCATCAATACTAAACTGTCTAAGCTGGTTTGCAGCTCTGCTTGTTGAGAACGATTATGCTGTAATTGCTGCTGCAGAGCTTGCTGCTGCTCGAGTACTTGAGCTAACTGAGTTGAAAGTTGGCTCAAATCATGTTGACCGCGTTGCTGCTGATTGTCGAGTAACATTTGTTGTAACTGAGTCAATTGGTTGATTAATTCAGTCTTTTTTTCATGCTTTTGCTTTAATTTTTGCTCGCTCAATGCTTGTTCAGTGACATGCTGTTGCACTTGTGCCTGCTGGTGCTTAACACGATTGGCAGCATCAGAGCGAATAGCTTTGGTTTCTCGAAGCTTAGCTTGACTCGTTTGCCAAGCTTGTTGGGCCAGCTCGTGTTGATTCATTGCCTGTAACAATGCTTCTTCTTGAATAAGGATCTGCTCTTCAAACGCATCAACTTGTATGTGTTTATCGTCTATTTGCTGAGTAAGTTTGCTTATAGTCTGACTATATTGTTGTTGCTTTTGACGTTTATCAGCGACTTGCTGAGTTAAACTCGTGACCAAAGAGTGCAGTTTTGTCTGCTCTATTTGTAACTGATGACAGGCTTGTTGGCATTGATTCAGTTCTAGCTGAGTGGTTGCGGCCCGTTGAGTTAACGATGTCAGTGAGTGTTGAGACGATACCTGCTGTTGCTCAAGTTCTGCTAGCTGCTGACTTAAACTTAAGCGCTCTTGGCTGAGCACAATAGCTGATTGCCCCGACTGAGTATGATTAAGCACAAAACCATGGCCAATCAAAAAACCTTCTTGGGTGGCAATATATTGTTCGGGGGCTAATGTCGGCAATAACACTTTGGCTTCAGCCATACTCGTCGCCCACACCACGTGTTGTAACCAAGGCGCTAAATTCACCGGCGTGGTCAAAGCAGGATAAGCCACGGTTTCTTGCTGTTCAAACCCCACTATTGGGCTGGTTTCATCTACCAAAGACGTTATGTCATCAGCTAAAATAGGTAACTGACTTAACCCTTGTAAGACTTTATCGACCGCTTTGTCCCAGCCGGGCATCACCTCAATCACTTGCCATAATTGTTGACCCTCATCTTGAGTGTGCTCAGCCAATAGCTCGTCAATAAACTGCAAGCGCGAATGATGATGAGTCACCGATTGCTTGAGTTTTTGATAGGTTTCGCTTGCTTCAGTCACAGCTTGCTGCCGTTCAACTAAGGTCAATTTAAGTTGACTGTGTTGCAGCTGTTTATCAGTAAGTTGTTGATCAACTTTGGCTAATTCGGTCTCACTGAGTTGCAATTCTTGATGGTTATTCTGTTGTGCCAAAGCAGCGAATTCGCTTTGAGATTGAGATAAACGCTGCTCGTCTTGCCGAACACTTTGCTGTTGATGACTGAGGGTTGATTGACTCAGTGCCAACTGCATTTTATTGCTCGCCAAGGTTTCGGCATATTGGGTTAGCTGGCGTTGCTGATCATCACAAGCTTCTTCAATAGCAAACACCTGCTCATCGATCTGCTCAAGCGCCTGGTTTGCCTGATCATAAGCGGGTTGATGAGTATTCACTTGTTCAACTAACTGCTGGTGAACGTCAGTCATCCTGACAATATGTTCCTCAGCTTGCTCAACTTGCTGTTGTAACGACTGAATTTGTTGTTGCAGCTGGTTATCTTGTTGCTGTTGATGCGCAAGCTGTTGCTCAAGCTTGGTGGTGGTATTGCCAGCTTGGTAATACTGTTCAACCAGTTTATGTTCGGCATCACTGAGTTCAGCCAATTGCTGTTTCAGCTGAATAACACTGGTATCGCCCTGCTGGGCATTCTTGGCTAACGCTTCAGCTCTCAGTTCACCTGCAGCCGTTTCGGTGTCGAGCTTGTCGGTTTGCTGTAATAGTTGTTGATAGCGCATAACGAGGAGCTGGCTATGTAACTGGCGTTCGCTGTGTTTTAATTCGCGATAGCGCAACGCCGCTTTAGCTTGTTGCGATAATTTATCTAACTGAGCGCCGAGCTCAACCCGAATATCATTTAAACGTTCAAGGTTTTCACGGGTATGACGAATCCGATTTTCAGTTTCACGGCGGCGTTCTTTATAACGCGAAATACCGGCGGCTTCTTCAATAAATACTCTCAACTCTTGAGGTTTAGATTCAATTAAACGTGAAATCGTCCCCTGTTCGATAATTGCGTAGCTTCGTGGCCCAAGACCGGTCCCCATAAATAAGTCGGTAATGTCTTTGCGACGACACTTTTGACCATTTAAAAAGTAACTTGATTCACTATCGCGGTTGACTTGGCGCTTAACCGATATTTCTTGATAACTAGCGTACTGACCAGTAAGTCGTCCTTGGGTATTTTCAAATACAAGCTCTACCCCTGCCACCGAAATAGGCTTGCGCGAAGATGAACCGTTAAAAATAACATCGGTCATCGAATCGCCACGTAAATGCTTGGCACTACTTTCCCCCAGCACCCAGCGTACAGCATCAATCACATTGGATTTGCCGCAGCCGTTAGGGCCAATAATGGCCGATAAGGCATTATCAAATGGGATTTTTGTTGGGTCTACAAACGACTTAAATCCAGCAAGTTTTATTTGTTTTAATCTCATGTTGCCAGTTCAGGTACGCATTAAAAGGAAAAAGCAGTTCACTTTAGCAATTGAGCCGCATTTTGTAACGATTTTTATCCTATTGATCCTGTTTATCACTTGTTTTATTGTCTCTGGCTGGTCAAAATCAATGTTATGAGTCATAAAAAAGGCGCGTTAAATGGTAAACAACACTCAGACCGTTAAAAAGAGCGGTGTAAATTATTTTATGCAAGGCTTTCAATTAATTAAACAGCCGGGGTTACGCTCGTTTGTGTTTATCCCGTTAATGATAAATTTACTGCTGTTTGCTGGGGCAATGTATTTTGCCTTGGGCCAATTGACTGAGCTATTCGATTGGATGAATGGCCAACTCCCAGACTACTTAAGTTGGTTACATTTTTTCTTATGGCCATTAGCCTTGTTAACCATGTTAGTGGTCATGTCATTTATATTCAGCTCAGTGATGAACTGGCTGGCAGCTCCCTTTAATGGCTTATTGGCCGAAAAGGTTGAACAACACTTAACAGGTAAAAATTTAAATACCGGCACATCTGTCGATATGGTGAAAGATTTGCCCCGTGTGTTAGGCCGAGAATGGATCAAACTGAAATACTATTTACCCAGAGCATTATTATTTTTAGTGTTGTTTTGGGTGCCGGTCATTGGTCAAACAGCTGCACCTATTTTATGGTTTTTATTTACCGCTTGGATGATGGCGATTCAATATTGTGACTATCCTTTTGACAACCACAAAGTCAGTTTTGATGATATGAAGTTTGCCCTTAAGAACACTAAAGGTTCAAGCTACAGTTTCGGGGCATCGGTGACCTTATTTTCGATGATCCCTATTGTTAACTTTATCGTTATGCCTGTAGCCATTTGCGGCGCAACCGCGATGTGGGTAGATAAATATCGTCAAGCCTACAAAAACAATATTATCGCTCCGGATTAATCGGCTGTTATTGGCCTCGATGAATAAATACTAATCTAACAGTCTAATGGCATACCTTCAGAGATGATTTATGAGTAAGGCGTCATTGGAGAATAGATCGACTTGATACTCCCTCAGCCCGATGCTTAGCAGCGGGCTTTTTATTATATTTACCATCAAGATTTAACACTTGGTAACAATTTATCGGTAATTTTAACACGGGCCAAACCTCCGCTTTAATAGGTTTTTTGAGATAATGGCGCAAATAACAAAAATATCAAAGAGTACCTGTGACCAACTTGTTAACCTCAGCTAAGAGCCCGCGTCCAATCAACCGTTTACGCCAAATGAATAACCTTGCTTGCGGGTTAATGTTGAGCAGCTTTCTATCCTTCACTGCACTTGCAGGTTCCAGCCAACAATTTCACCTCGACATTCCGACCATCAATGAAGATATAGTACTTGATGGCGACTTTAATGAAGCAGCATGGCAACAAGCCACTGAAGTGATGCTTAATTACGAAACTTCTCCTGGAGAAAACACTGCCGCGCCAGTCAGTACTAAGGTCAAGGTATATGCGTCAAACACCAGCCTATATTTTGCATTTACTGCCCAAGACCCTAATCCCGATAATATTCGAGTCAACTTACGTGACCGCGATAAATCCTGGGGCGATGACATGGTGGGGATTAAACTGGATACCTTCAACAATGCTCGTTTAGCGTATCAATTTTTTATTAATCCTTATGGCGTCCAAAGTGATTCCATTGAAAATGAACTCACAGGCCAAGAAAGTGATGCCTGGGACGGTATTTGGTATAGCGAAGGCAAACTCACCGCGAACGGCTTTCAAGTTGAAGTGCAGCTGCCATTAAGATTATTTAATTTTGATGGTACTAACCCTATCCAAACCTGGGGCATTGAGCTGATCCGCTTTTACCCTCGCAATGAAACCCATCGTTTATCCACCCACCAAATTGACCGCAATGTGTCATGTCAGTTATGCCAATTAGGCACGGCATCAGGCCTAGCAGGTGCCACTCAAGGTAAAGATTTACAGCTCACACCATCGATTGTTGCTAACCAAAGTCAACAAAGAGATGTCGGTCAATCCCAACCTTGGAATGATGAAAATAATGTTGATATTGGAGTTGATTTACGTTGGGGAATCACCCCGACTACATTGTTAAATGCCACCCTCAACCCTGACTTTTCTCAAGTAGAAGCCGATGCTGGCCAGCTTGATGTTAACAACACCTTTGCACTGTTTTTTCCAGAAAAACGAGCCTTTTTTCTCGATAATAAAGATTACTTTGATACTCAACTGGATTTATTGCACACCCGTAATATTAGTTCGCCAGATTATGGCTTAAAACTCACGAGCAAAACCGACGACCATACATTTGCAATACTGGCAGCCAATGATGTCCAAAGTCAGTTTTTAGTGCCCGGTAATTTAAGTTCAGACATTGCCGTTATCAACGAGCCAAGCAATAACTTAGCAGCCCGATATCGTTTCGATCCTAGTAAGCAATTTTCAGTCGGTGGTTTAGTGACGTTGAAGCAGGCGAATGAATATCATAACTATGTCGCTAGCGCCGACATCAAGTATCAACCGACAAAGCAAGATACATTAACGGCTCAATATGCCCACTCACAAACTGCCTATCCTGAGGCGCTATTTAATCAATTTTGTGGCGGCGATAATTGTAGCCAAAGCCAACTTGATTGTGACCGAGGAGATTGTGCGATAAATGAGCGCGTGCTTCGTACTCGTAAAGACGGTGAATTTAGAGATGCTATGTACAGCATCACTTACAAGCATGAACGCCGTAATTGGTATGCCAACACACAATATCAATCTATTGGCCGCGATTTTAGGGCCGATTTGGGATTCATTGATAAAGTCGATGTGAGCAAGTTTGTTGCTGGCGGCGGCTATATTTGGTACCCAGAAAATAACTTCTTCAGCAAAATAACATTCGGTGGCGACTGGGATATTAGCCATAGCCAAGATAATGAGCGTTTGGAACAAGAAACAGAAATGCTTGTTGAATTCGAAGGTGGTCTACAAAGCTATATCGCCTCAGGTATCGTACAACGTGAACGAGTGGGTCGGCGTCATAATCCAAGCATCATCAACATTGATGGCAATACCACCATGTTTGAAGAAACCTTAGGCTGGTTTTACACTAACTTCACACCCATTGGTTCACTCAAACTCGAGCTGGATGTAAACTATGGCGATGATATTGATTTTGCCAACGATCGTCCGGCAACAATTACCATGTTCAATCCAGGTGTGGAATGGAAACTAACCGAATCTCTTGTGCTGGATATCTCGCATCGTTACCAGGTATTAGACGTTGACGATGGACGTTTATTTACAGCCAATCTCAGTGATGTTCGCCTAAATTGGCAGCTGACGCTAAACAGTTTTATCCGCCTTAGTAGTGTGTACACGCGTATTGAGCGCGATGCTGATTTATACCGCTACCAACGCCCTGATTCACTTTATCAAGATATGGGTAATGAATTACTGTATGGCTATAAACTCAACCCCCAAAGCGTATTCTATCTCGGTTACTCAGATGCCTTTATTGCTAATGATGACATTGATTCATTAACCCAAGACGAAAAGACCTACTTTATGAAAGTCAGCTACGCTTGGTTACTGTAAGCATTAATCACAAAACCGTGACGAGTAAGCTAATGCGATAGATTTCTGCCATGACGAAATACCCCCAGCACCAAGCAAGTTGCTGTAGACGCAATAAGGCCGTTGATACTGAGTATCAACGGCCTTATTCATTACAGATCTTATCGGCTCACTTAGCCATAGAACAAAAGCTACTTTTATTATATTGAATCAATCGCCGCTAGCAAGGTAGGCATCTTAATGACGGCCTATCACTCAATTAGCACTTTTCAAGTACAATACTACCAATAGAATAACCCGCACCAAATGAGCACAATAAACCTAAGTCACCGGTTTTGAAATCTTGATTAAATTTATGGAAAGCAATAACCGATCCCGCAGAAGCGGTATTGGCATACTCATCGAGTACTATTGGTGCTTTATCTGCTTCAACATTGTCGCCAAGAAGCTTTTTCACCACAAACAAATTCATATTAATGTTGGCTTGATGCAACCACAAACGCTTAAATTCTTCAGGCTTTATTTGCTCATCAGTAAATTGGGCATCTAAATGCTGGTAAATCATCGGTAATAATTCTTTAAATACTTTACGACCTTGTTGATGGAACAATTTATCAGCCGTAGTAGCATTTTCAGGATCGCAACGATTTACAAAGCCAAAATTACTGCGAATATTACTAGAGTAATCAGTTAAACAACGCATAGACAATACGCTAAAGGCACGTTTTGAGGTCGATAACTCTTCGCGCTCAACCACAACTGCGGTAGCAACGTCACCGAAAATAAAATGACTGTCACGATCACGAAAATTGATTTGTGGTGAGGTTAATTCAGGATTGATGACCAATACTCTGTTTGCCGTACCACCACGAATCGCATTAACCGCATTCACAATCGCAAAAGTCGCTGATGAACAAGCCACAAGCATGTCATAAGCAAATCCTTTAGTGCCCATAGCTTGCTGGATCTCAATCGCAATCGCCGGGTAAGCCCGCTGTGTATAAGCACAAGCAACAATCACTAAATCAATGTCTTCAGCCGTCAGGTTTGCTTGCTCTAGGGCTTGTTTGGCTGCGTTAATCCCCATTTCAGCTTGCATAGATAATAATTCAGAAGACTTATCAGCAATTAATGGCATCATGATATCGGTATCGAGAATCCCCTCTTTCACCATCACATAACGGCTTTTTATCCCAGAGGCCTTTTCGATAAACTCACTTGAAGAGTACGCCATTGCAACCGTGGCTCCGGCTTCGATATCTGCTGCATTTTGCTGATTAAATAGGTCTACATAGCTGTTGTAACTGTTAACCAGTTCGTCGTTAGAGACACTGTAAGGTGGTGTGTATAAACCACTGCCTGAAATCACAACTTTATTCATTTTGCTCTACCATTTTTAGTGAATGAGTTAGCGAAAGTTCATCTGCGCCAGAGAGATCGACATCAATTCATCGATCTAATTTATTGAAAGGTTTACTCTCCCTTATCAATAAACCATGCTCGTCAATTGGGTAGCACGACATAGAAACATTTGCTGATTAACGCCATTCTAGTATTTTATGATTTATTCTTGGCATACTAAATTAAATTTATCTGATGGTCAGACCATTGAATGATGATAATTCGCCCCAAAAGCCTAATATAGCAGCACATAGAGGTTTTTTAGAATAAAGGTTTACACCTTAATAACTAAAAGGAATAAAGAAGAACAAATTATCACTTCTAAATCCTGCTAAGCAGATTATGATTAGACAATGCAACCATAGGAGCAAATAATCCATGAGCAAAATTTTCGAAGATAATTCATATACTTTAGGCAACACACCGCTAGTTCGTTTAAACCGCGTCAGCAATGGCAATGTGTTAGCAAAAGTAGAATCACGTAATCCTAGTTTCAGTATCAAATGCCGTATTGGCGCGAACATGATTTGGGATGCTGAAAAAAAAGGTCTACTCACTAAAGATATCGAGTTAATTGAACCTACATCTGGTAACACAGGTATTGCACTTGCTTATGTTGCTGCAGCGCGTGGTTACAAATTAACCTTAACTATGCCAAACACGATGAGCTTAGAACGTCGTAAGCTGCTTAAGGCATTAGGTGCTAACTTAGTGCTAACAGAAGGCGCTAAAGGTATGAAAGGTGCTATTGAGAAGGCTGAAGAAATTCGCCAATCAGCACCAGAAAAATATCTAATACTTGGCCAATTTGATAATCCTGCTAACCCAGCAATTCATGAACAAACCACGGGTCCAGAGATCTGGAATGATACTGATGGTGAAGTTGATGTATTTGTCGCAGGTGTAGGTACTGGCGGAACATTGACCGGTGTCAGTCGTTTCTTAAAAGCACAAGGTAAAACCATTACCTCTGTCGCTGTTGAGCCTGTTGACTCACCTGTTATTGCTCAAGCTTTAGCTGGACAGCCTATACAGCCTGGTCCACACAAAATTCAAGGTATCGGTGCTGGATTTATTCCTGGTAACTTAGATTTATCTCTTATTGATCGCGTAGAAGCCGTTACAAATGACGAGTCAATTGAAATGGCCCGTCGTTTAATGAAAGAAGAAGGTATCCTTGTAGGTATTTCTTCTGGTGCTGCTGTTGTTGCTGCTAACCGTATTGCAGCATTACCAGAATTTGCCGATAAAATGATTGTGGTTATTCTTCCATCTGCCGCAGAGCGATATTTATCAACAGCATTATTTGCTGGTGAATTTAGTGACAGTGAAAACGTGCAGTAATACCGGTTAGCTTAATTTAATCGTTAAGCACTAAATTAACCCAAAAATGCCAGCAAATTGCTGGCATTTTTTATCGTGAATACTAATACCCCCTCGCCTACTTTTCTGCTCTTGTGAGTTAGATATTACCGAATAAAAATTAACCACCAATCAACAACCGATTAAACAGGAATAACAAATCAAGATAACCGCATAAATACCACTTCAATTATCTTTCCTAGTAAGAAAATAATATCGCATGAGTCACTTAAGTTATTAATAGCGTTATTCATAACTCTATTAATGACTAATACTGCTTAGTCTAAAAAGGATTATTTACCCTATCATTTTCAGCGTAATTAAATAATTTCATCTTTTTTTACACTAACAAAAATTACAACCCTATAACAACCAGTAGTTAAAACCCGCTCAACACCTCAGCAAATAAACATATATACAACAATAAGCCAAAAATAACGAAACTAATTAGCATCAAATTACTCACATTCAAGTATTTTAGACACTGAATTGCTTATTTTGTGTTAATTAAAGATGTTTAATGTGTTAACGCCTATCTAGGTAACATGCTGATTTATAAGTATTGTATTTTAATCTCATTATGGTTATATCCATATTGGTGTAATTTTGTTTCATTTTTATATTAAAAATGTTTAAAAAAATCATCACATAATAAAAAATAATTCTGGGAGAGATAAATGCAAGTAAATTCACAACTAGCCAATGCGATTCGCGTAGCGCTAATCGGTGGTGCGGCACTGTCTGCTGCAACTACTTTTAATACTTTTGCAGCAGAAGACACTGCAGCTGCACCGGTAGAAAGAATATCTGTAACGGGGTCACGTATTATTCGTGAAGGCGCTGTAGCACCAACACCGGTTACAGTAATTACTGGCGACGAGTTATTATCAACAGGTGTAACTAATATTGGTGAAGCGCTAAACCAATTACCTGCACTCGGTAATACCTACTCGCTAGCCAACTCTGGGCGATTTATTGGTACATCTGGTCTTAACTTGCTCGATTTAAGAAGCATGGGCACCGCCAGAACACTAGTATTAGTCGACGGTAAACGTCATGTATCAAGCTCTGCTGGTACATCCTCTGTTGATGTTAATACTATCCCAAGTGTTTGGATTGAGAGAGTAGAAGTGATCACCGGCGGTGCATCTGCTATTTATGGCGCTGATGCGGTAACTGGTGTAGTTAACTTTATCTTAAAGAAAGACATTAACGGTTTAGATGTATCAGCAACCAAAGGTTGGGCTGATGACAGCGGCCACAATAAGGATCGTTTTTCTTTATCTTATGGAACTGACTTCGCCCAAGGTGATGGTAATGTTGCCTTCGCAGTTGAATACAGTGCTCAAGAGCAACTTCGCGCCTTTGATCGCGATCAAACATCAACTTCATTTTCGAGTCTAGCAAATAAAAATCGTCCTACCGATAATAATGACCCATCAGATCCAGATAAAATATGGACACCTAATGCTGGTCATTACACCATTAGTAATGCGGGCACTTTCAATTTAGACGGTTGGAAAAGCTTTAATCCTGATGGCTCGTTAAGAGATGTCTATAGTGGTCAAAATGTTGATGGCATTCGTTGTGCTAATTGCGATGTAACCAACTTGAATCAATTTGTTGAGTTACAACCCGAATTTGAACGTTACAATATTAACTTCAAAGCAAACTACCAGCTTAATGATAACCATAACGTTTATTTTGAAGCTAAATACGTTAACAGCCAATCAACAGATGAAGGTCAACCGGCATTTTTCTTTGGTAACCCGGTTAACAATATTAAAATTGATAACGCTTTTATCAATCCTGAGCTTGTTGCTTTAATGAAAGCAAACAAAGATAGCGACGGAAATGCTGCGCCATTAGACACTCTCAATATCCGTCGTTTTATGACGGACTTGGGTGCACGCATTGAAGATGATACTCGTGAAACCCAACGCTATGTTGTCGGTCTTGAAGGCATAGTATTTCAAGATTGGGATTACGACGCCTATGCGATATACGGTCAAACGGATTTAGAACGGGTTAATAAAAATAACTTAATCTATGATAATTATACCAACGCACTTGATTCAGTTTTAGAAAATGGTGTTGCGGTATGTCGAGATCAAGCCGCTAGAGATGCTGGCTGTGTGCCGGTTAACATCTTTGGTTTTGGCGCGCCAAGTCAAGATGCAATCAATTATATAAATACCACTTCAACAGGTACTTCAGTTATTAAGCAAACTGTACTTGGTGGCTCATTAACTAACTCGAGTTTATTTGAATTACCTGCCGGTTATGCAGGCTTCTCTACCGGTGTTGAATACCGTAAAGAAGAGAGCGAGATTTTTGAACCATCAAATGCGGCAGGTACTTTCTTTAATGCATTAGGTGAAGATAAAGGTGATTTTGATGTCAGTGAGGTTTTTGCTGAAATCACGCTACCATTATTAGCCGATTTACCTATGATGCGCCAATTAGATCTTGATCTTGCGATTCGTTTTGCCGATTACAGTACTATTGGCAATGCAACGACTTGGAAAACAGGTTTAAGCTGGGAGGTCGACGATCAACTCCGCGTTCGTACAACATACTCTGAAGCCATGCGTGCGCCAAACATCAGTGAGTTGTATGGTGCAGAAAGCCAAACATTCTTCTCAGTAAATGATTCTTGCCGTGCTAAATACTTAAATGATTTAGAAGATCCAACTCAACGTCAGACAAATTGTGCCGCTTTAGGGATCCCAGCTGGCTTTGATGCAGACTACGACGATAAAACGCTTGAAGGATTAAGTGGTGGTAACCGCGAGCTAAAAGCAGAAGAATCGAAAAGTTTTACCCTAGGGATTGTCTATCAACCTGATTTTATCGATGGATTATCGATCACTACCGATTACTGGAATATTGAGATCGAAAACGCCATCAGTGCCGTTGGTGCTCAAGATATTATTGACCGTTGTGTCGATTCTAAAACTGGTGTGAATAACGAGTACTGTAGCTTAATTACTCGTGATCCAGCGAGCCATGAAATTACTCAAATTAGACAGTTCTCGTTAAACATTGCGTCGCTTGAAGCTGCTGGTATCGACTTTGATATTGGTTATAACTTTGAAGCCTTTAGTGGTGATGTACGCACTAACCTTATTGCGACTCGCCTATTAAAACGTAAAGACTTTTCATTCCAGGATGAGCCAGATACATTTGAAGAACTTGCAGGCACTGCCGGTTATGCTAAATGGCAAGCAAACTGGAGCTTAGGTTACTCAATCGATAGCTGGGATATTAGCTGGAGAACACGCTTTGTTGAGGGTGTAAGCCTTTATACCGATAAAGAATTAGCCTTAAATGCGAATCCAAACAGCAACATGGAATTTGGTGATTACTTTATCAGTGATATGGCAGTTGCATATAACTTTAACTCAGGTATTACCTTGAAGTTTGGTATCGATAACGTATTTAACCGTGACTTGCCTTACGGCTATACAGGTACAGATACCACCAGCTCAGCTTACGATAACGTTGGTCGCTTCTTCCATACTACCGCTAGCTATAAGTTTTAAACATTGAGCGCTAAGCTATTTATCTAACCACTAAGGTTAGATAGGTTAAACGGCATCTTAGGATGCCGTTTTTTTATTGTTAATTCATTCAATTACAATCTGATGCCCATCAAAATTCAGGCAACGTCTTATAGAGATCGTAAACCTTTGTCTTGTTCACTTCGCCAGTTAATTTCATCATTTAGATTTAAGCATTGTAAAAGTGAACATTGTTAGATAGCAGATATGGCGATTTTTCCAACGGATAAATAACGATTATTGAAGCAAGGCCACAAATTTTATAGTGTTAAGTATACCTAGGATCAAAAATAGCTGATCATGGAAACATTGTTTTATATCTTGTTTTTCAGCAATAAGGGATCTCATGCATTATACGCTTAAGCAAATAGCCGTTTTCGATGCTGTTGCAAGTTTAGAGAGCGTTAGCGCAGCAGCCAAGAAACTGTCAATGAGTCAATCAGCGGTTAGCATGTCGTTAAGCCAACTCGAACATTTATTGGGCCGACCATTATTTATCCGCCAGGGAAATCGACTTATCTTGAGTCATTGGGGAAGATGGTTACGTCCAAGGGCCCAAAAACTACTGCAAGACGCACAACAAATCGCTCTGGGCCTTCACGATCAACATATTATTAGTGGCACAGTAAAACTGTGCGCGAGCCAAACCGCTGCGGAGCATTTATTACCCGCCTTGATCAGTAAAATTGATAACGATTTTCCAGAGCTCAGAATCGAAATTGCCGTTGAAAATAGCGACCATGTAGCACAAGAGGTACTCGATTATCAATTTGATTTAGGGGTTATTGAAGGTCGAATTGATGACAGTCGATTGCATCAAGAACCATGGATTGATGATCACCTAGTTGTTGTTGTCTCTCCGCACCACCCGTTTGCGCAAAACAAACGCACTAGCATCGCTCAACTTGAACAAGCCAAATGGGTTTTAAGAGAGCCAGGTGCTGGCACTAGGCGTATTTTTGATGCCGCCATCCATGGGGTAATTGTTAAATTAAATGTCTGGAAAGAATACGATCACGTCGGATTATTAAAAGCTTTAGTTAAAAATGGCGTGTATTTAAGCTGCTTGCCCTATTTGGATGTCGAACAAGATGTCGCCAATGGCGAATTAGTTGTGTTAACTACGCCTGAATTAAACTTAAAACGACATTTATCATTTATCTGGCGCCAAGATACTGGTGATAACCCACTCAGAGATTGCCTTATTGCAGAAGCAAAGTGTGTTACTCGCAGTTAAGCTTCATTATTGACCAAGAACTTGTACAACATATTTAGTGCCGGTTGTTAATCGGCATGGCCTCTATCTTCGCAGCTTAAACACCACACCATTAGCGCTAAGCGCAATAGTAACAGGTTATGCTCGCCTGCTTTACTGCATCTATTTTGATACGACCGACTAACCTGCCTCATAACATCGCGCTGTGGCAGGCTAAGTTGGCGTAAACTCAGCTAACACATGTCGATTGTATTTAACGCCAACTCGAGTTAATTATTCCTGCTACAGTCATATTAACTAAAATAATATTGAGCTTTAAGCAACAGTAAGATTCGTCATTATCATCAGTATCAAGTTTCTCGATACTGAGTTTTACCTTCAAACGATTTGCATGAGCCGAGATAATTTTTATCTCAACAAAATTTTTTGTCTAGTATTGATGCTATAACCTGCTTTGATATCAACTACGATTGAACGATGACGATACTTTGTATCAATTATATTGATGTGGCATGATATTTTTAACAGCAAAGGGCTAAGCGAGCTAACTTTTAGACTCATTTCTTCGTCTAATAATGCAGTCAACTTGTTATCCTGCTCTCACTTCCAACAAACAAAACATCAACTTTATTGATACCAAGTGATGCAATCAAATCACTATGCTAAAATTCGTGAGGTAAATTGGTCTTACCAAGAAAGACTTAAATAAGGACATCACTGTAATGCTTCACAAATGAAAGGCATTGCAGATGAGCAAAGTGATAAGAGCTATTAGCGGCTCACTGGCAAGCAGCTCTTATGGATATCGCCATCACTTCAAGGGAACACACTTAAACTTCATCATTTGATGGATTAACCTGTTCTTTTCGGAGAATGAGAAATTATGTCAGAAACTGTCAGCAATTCAGAAAAACAAGCACAAGAAGCGAGCTATCGCGAACTTCACCGCCCTGCGAGTGAATTTGATACTCGCGATGCCTATTTAGAAAACGAACTAAAAATAATGAAACCAAGACGCTGGGGACTTAACCTCCCTGGACGATTTTCGCTTTGAATGGGAAGACTTAGTTCCAGCTATCGCAGGAACCATTGGTATTACTGTGATGTATTCAGCAGTAATGGCTGCTTGGGCTGCTGGCTTAAGCGAAAAGTGGGACCACATCAATCTTGGCGCTGACTTTGCTATCCAAGTCGTGCGGGTAGAAATGCTCATCCCAGCTTTACTGTTCTGTATTATTAGCTCAGGTTTTATTAACCCAAGGGCAAACCTCGGCGGCAACCATGGACCAATGATCCCGTTAATTGGTACTATCGCACTCGCCGGTGCCCACCCTTTAGCCTTAGCAATTCTCATTGGTATATTTGGCTTAATTTTAAGTTATTTCAAAGGTGGCTCGAAACTGGTCAATCTCACCAGTAGCGGCGTGGCTGGCGGCTTATTAGTGTTCTTAGGCTTCATGGGAGCGAAAAGTCAAATAGGCTCGTTATTCGACTGGGCTGGCGGACTGCAAGCCAAGCATAGCTTGGACTACTCACTCGGTTATGTTGCCTTTGCCATATTGTTAATCAATGTGATCATTTATGCAGCATTAGCTAAATTTGGTAAACGCTGGTTAGCCATTCCTTTGTGTTCGATTGCAGCAGTCGCACTGGCATTTGCTTTTGGTGCAGGCTTAGATTTGCAGTTTACCACGGCGCCTGGGATTCCTAATTTAAACCCTGTGTATTGGTGGGGCTCAACTGAACACGGTTGGCAGTTAGGTTTACCTAATATGGCCCATTTTATTGCATCATTACCGTTTGCTATTCTTGCTGTTGCCATGTGGTCACCAGACTTCCTTGGTCATCGTATTTTCCAAGAATTAAATTACCCAAAAGGGGCTGAAAAAGTACTGATGGATGTCGATGACACCATGACCACCTGTTCAGTGAGACAGATCGTAGGTACAGCAGTAGGTGGCGGTAACATTACCTCTTCTTGGGGAACCTATATGATCCCTGCTGCAATAGCCAAACGTCCTATTCCTGCTGGCGCAATCTTGCTTGGTAGCTTATGTATTATTGTCGCTGTCATTGGTTATCCTATGGATATCACAGTATGGCGCCCGGTTATGTCAATTGCGTTGTTAGTCGGTGTGTTCCTACCGTTACTGGAAGCCGGCTTACAGATGGTTAAAGACACCACCAGTAGCCAAGCTGCAGGGATCTGTATTTTTGCCTCATTTGTAGCCAATCCGGTATTAGCATGGGCATTAACCATGTTGCTTGATAACAACGGCTTAATTGGTGACAAAGAACGTCCTAAAACATTATCGTTTGCCGACCGTATCGTGATCCCAACGCTAGCATTCGTGATTTGTTTAGCGGCGATGTTAGCAGTAGGCATGATTGAAGGTATCCCAGCCTTCTTATAATCGCGTTGTGCTTGGTAATATCACTCTTAAAAGGCGAAATCGGCAACGATTTCGCTTTTTTATTGGCTAATATTAATGTGTGCTACTCTTAATTCTAAACAGATATGTTAGCCAGTTAACACTTTTGTTATTCAATTATCAAAAGCTGCCGATATCGTCATTTAGCTGTGCTATTATCAACTCATGGATAAATGGTCTTACCAATTAATTCATTGACTAAAACAATATCGATTAGCGTCATTATAAAAACCAGGCGGAACATTTCTGCCACCAATGTCGCAGAAGATGTTAACAGCTCAATCTAGCGAATGCGCCTAGATGACAGAATGTAAATACTCACGGATACCAGCTCGTGCTAATTGAGACAGTATCCGTTGAAAATCAACCAGAGGGTTAAGTAAATGACAGATAAAACCGAACTATTTGCCAACGCGTGGGAAGGTTTCGTAGCTGGCGATTGGAAAACAGAAGTTAATGTACGTGACTTTATCCAACAAAATTACACACCATATGAGGGTGATGAGTCATTCTTAACAGGTGCAACAGATGCAACATTAACTTTGTGGGACAAAGTTATGGAAGGCATCAAGCAAGAGAACCAAACTCATGCTCCTGTCGATTTCGATACTGAAATGGTCTCTACCATTACTTCTCATAATGCTGGTTACATTAATCAAGAGCTTGAAACTATTGTCGGTTTACAAACTGATGCACCATTAAAACGTGCCATGTTGCCTAATGGCGGCATTCGTATGGTTGAAGGTTCATGTAAAGCATATGGCCGTGAACTTAACAGCGATGTTAATTACATTTATTCTGAATTACGTAAAACCCACAACCAGGGTGTGTTTGATGTTTATACCCCTGAAATTATGGCTTGTCGTAAATCAGGTATATTAACGGGTTTACCTGATGCTTACGGCCGTGGTCGTATTATTGGTGATTACCGCCGCATTGCTTTATACGGTATTGATTACTTAATGAAAGATAAGTTTGCCCAATTCAGTTCACTGCAAGCGCAGTTTGAAGCAGGCGAAGACTTATCAAGTGTGATTCAATTACGTGAAGAAATTTCTGAGCAGCATCGTGCTTTAGGCCAAATGAAAGTCATGGCAGCTAAATACGGTTGTGATATTTCTGTGCCAGCCAAAAATGCTAAAGAAGCCATTCAATGGACTTACTTTGGTTATCTTGCTGCAGTAAAAAGCCAAAATGGCGCAGCAATGTCACTGGGTCGTACTTCAACGTTCATTGATGCTTATATTGAACGTGACATTAAAAATGGTGTTCTTACTGAACAGCAAGCCCAAGAAATGGTTGACCATTTTGTGATGAAATTGCGTATGGTTCGTTTCCTTCGCACACCTGAATACGATGAACTATTCTCTGGTGACCCGATTTGGGCAACTGAGTCTATCGCAGGTATGGGTCTTGATGGCCGTACATTAGTCACAAAATCTAGCTTCCGTTTTTTACATACCTTGTACAACATGGGCCCAAGCCCAGAGCCAAACATTACCGTATTGTGGTCAACAAAATTACCACAAGGGTTTAAAAGCTACTGTGCAAAAGTATCAATTGACACCAGCTCAATTCAATATGAAAACGATGATTTAATGCGTCCAGACTTCGAATCTGACGATTACGCCATCGCCTGTTGTGTTAGCCCAATGATTGTGGGTAAACACATGCAGTTCTTCGGTGCCCGTGCTAACTTAGCCAAAACCATGTTATATGCCATTAACGGTGGTGTTGACGAAAAACTTAAAACTCAAATTGCTCCAAAAGCAGATCCAATCACTGCCGATGTACTTGAGTTTGATGATGTGATGTCTCGTCTTGACGGTTTAATGGACTGGCTTGCAACACAATATGTGTCTGCACTTAACGCCATCCACTATATGCACGACAAATACTCTTACGAGTCTGCGTTGATGGCATTACATGACCGCGATGTGCGCCGCACTATGGCTTGTGGTATTGCTGGTTTATCAATTGCTGCCGATTCATTGTCTGCAATTAAGTACGCTCAAGTTAAGCCTATCCGTGACGAAAATGGTATTGCCGTTGATTTTGATATTCAAGGTGACTATCCAAAATTTGGTAACAATGACGCTCGTGTAGATGACATTGCTTGCGATTTAGTTGAACGTTTTATGGCAAAAATTCGCGATAAGAAAATGTATCGTAATGCCATTCCAACTCAATCAATCTTAACCATCACTTCAAACGTGGTTTATGGTAAGAAAACCGGTAACACTCCAGACGGTCGTCGTTCAGGTGCACCATTTGCTCCAGGTGCAAACCCTATGCATGGTCGTGATGAAAATGGCGCAATTGCTTCATTAACATCAGTCGCCAAGCTACCATTTGCTCACGCACAAGATGGTGTTTCTTACACTTTCTCTATCGTGCCAAATGCATTAGGTAAAGATGACACAGGTCGTCGTACTAACTTAGCGTCATTAATGGATGGCTACTTCTTAAGCAAGCCAAATCGTGAAGGTGGTCAACACTTAAACGTTAACGTGATGAATCGTGAAATGTTAGAAGATGCGATTGTTCATCCGGATAAATATCCACAATTAACAATCCGTGTATCAGGTTACGCCGTTCGCTTTAATGCGCTCACTCCAGAGCAGCAACAAGACGTGATTACTCGTACATTTACTAAAAGTATGTAGTCTCTGCTAAAATTGGCTGTATCGATGTGTAACAAATTATCGATACAGCCTTTTTTATAGATATTTGAGGAATAATAATGACCTTAGGTCGCATTCATTCAGTGGAATCATTCGGAACCGTAGACGGTCCGGGGATCCGTTATATTACTTTTATGCAGGGCTGCCTTATGCGCTGCCAATATTGTCATAATCGTGATACGTGGGATTTGGATGGCGGCAAAGAAATATCTGTCGATGAAATAATGAAACAAGTTATTGCTTATCAACCCTTTTTAGACGCTAGCGGTGGTGGTATTACGGCCAGTGGTGGGGAAGCAATTTTACAAGCTCAATTTGTCAGTGAATTATTTAAAGCCTGCAAAGATCAGGGTGTCCACACCTGTTTAGACACTAACGGTTTTGTGCGCAAATACGAACCTGTGATTGATGAGTTACTCGACAATACCGATTTAGTATTACTTGATATAAAACAAATGGATGATGCTAAACACATCGAACTGACAAAAGTCAGTAACCATAGAACATTACAATTTGCTCAATATCTCGCTAAACGAAACATAAAAACCTGGATCAGATATGTCGTTGTCGCCGGATTTACCGAAGACGTAGAGTCGGCCATTGCATTAGCTGAGTTTATTAAACCGATGAATAATGTTGAGAAAGTTGAGCTACTGCCTTATCACCCGTTAGGTCAACATAAATGGCAAGCCTTTGGCGAAGCATACACCTTGTCTGATATTGCACCGCCAAGTACTGAGACGATGCAAAAAATTAAACAAGTGTTTTTAGATCGAGGCATTAGCGCTACATTTTAGTCATAACAAAAATAAACCGACTTAAATGAGCAACAGATTACCAAGCAGATAGATTAGAGTTCTTCCCAGTAACTTTGATCCAAACGTTCAAAAGCCAATTTCAAGATGGCGGCCATGTCTGAATAACAGGCTCTGGCACCTAGGGGTTGGCAATAGATACCCATCTCGGTCAATTTAGCACTGAGTTGATTGCCCCACTCGAATAACGATAAAGGCAATGGATGGCTCGCTCGCCAGCCTAACCATAATAAGCCTTGTAGTGGCAGGCTAATAAAAAAGAGCAGTGTTGTTAATGCTTGCGGTAAGTAATTCCAGCCCAAAACGTAGAGTTGGCTGGCCGCAACCACTAATGCCAAAATCGGCATGGCGATGATCGCTAACTGAGTCGCTTTGACGACACGGTACTCGGGGAAATAAAACCCAAGTTGCCTAACCATTGGCCAAGTCTTCATATAACGTTGACCGTCGCCAAGTAATTTAACCAGATTCATGTTCAATATACGGTTACCTTTACTGCCTAGGACATGAGTGAAACATTATCATAATACAGTGTCGTACCAAAAATGCACTGGCCGATTTGACACTTTAATGATTTAGCTTACTGTGCCAATCAGCAAAAGAACACCAAAGTGTAGCGTTTATGAATAATGTTCATAAACCTTAATCAAAATGGAATTTTACTATTTTATTTAGTTTCATTGACTTAAAAGGCGTTAACATGTCAGACAAATTAGTACTCGTGCTCAACTGCGGTAGCTCATCATTAAAATTTGCCATCATTGATGCTCAATCAGGCGATGATAAAATTTCTGGATTAGCTGAATGTTTTGGTTTAGAAGATTCGCGCATTAAATGGAAATTTAATGGCGGTAAAAATGAAGCCAAATTAGGCGCCTTTACTGCACATCGCGAAGCAGTCGAATTCATCGTTAATAACATCTTGGCGGAACACCCAGAACTGGCGGCACAAATTAAGGCTATTGGCCATCGCATCGTTCACGGTGGTGAAAAATTTACCCGCTCTGTCATTATCACCCCTGAAGTCATACAAGGCATCGAAGATTGTGCCTCATTAGCACCGCTACATAATCCGGCCCATTTAATTGGTATTCGCGCAGCGATAGCGTCTTTTCCTCAGTTGCCACAAGTGACAGTGTTTGACACCGCATTTCATCAAACCATGCCTGAGAAAGCGTATATTTATGCCCTACCTTACAAATTGTATCGTGAACATAGTATTCGCCGTTATGGCATGCATGGTACTAGCCACTTTTACGTTTGCCGTGAAGCGGCCAAAGTATTAGGCAAAGATGTTAAAGACATCAATGTTATTTGTGCTCATCTAGGTAATGGCGCATCAGTTGCAGCCATTAAAGGCGGTAAAAGCGTCGACACTTCAATGGGTTTAACCCCGCTTGAAGGTTTAGTCATGGGTACCCGTTGTGGCGATTTAGACCCATCGATTATTTTTCATTTAGTCAAACAACTTGGCTATACCCTGGATGAAGTAAACAACCTACTGAATAAACAAAGTGGTTTACTGGGCATTTCAGAGCTTACTAATGATTGTCGTGGAATTGAAGAAGGTTATCATGATGGCCATAAAGGGGCCACGTTAGCCTTGGATATTTTCTGCTACCGTTTAGCTAAATATATTGCCTCTTACACTGTGCCATTAGGGCGTTTAGACGCCATCATTTTTACTGGCGGTATTGGCGAAAACTCGAATCTTATTCGTGAGAAAGTCCTTAATTTATTAGAAATATTTAACTTCAAAGTTGACGACATCTTGAATAAAGCTGCTCGTTTTGGCCAACAGGGTGTAATAACCCAAGCAGGTACCCCTATTGCTATGGTCATACCAACAAATGAAGAGTGGGTTATTGCCGAAGATGCCATTAAGCTGATCACAGCTAAGTAAAACCGCTATTAGGTTTATATTCGGTTAACTATCATGAACACTACGCACATAAGAGGTCGTCATGTCTCGTAATATTATGCTTATTCCAATTGGTATTGGAGTAGGATTAACATCGCTTAGTTTAGGTATGGTTCGCGCCCTAGAACGCAAAGGCGTTAAAGTGCAATTTTTTAAACCTATTGCACAAATTCGATCTGGTGATACAGGTCCTGAGCGTTCAACCACTATTTTAAGTACTTCTCCTACGGTTAATCCGTTGGAGCCTTTTTCAATGGAACACGCTGAAGCTTTAATCCGCTCAGAGCAAACTGATGTCCTATTGGAACAGATTATTGCCCGTGCGTCGGAATGCGCCAATAATACTGAAACCTTAGTGATTGAAGGCTTAGTGCCAACACGAAGTCACCCTTTTGCTGATGACATTAACTACGAAATTGCTAAAGCATTAGATGCAGATGTTATTTTCATCGCAACCCCAGGCAACGATACGCCTAATGGATTAATGAATCGCTTAGAGATCGCCTTTAACTCTTGGGGTGGGCAGAAAAATAAACGCTTAATTGGCGCTATCATCAATAAAATTGGTGCCCCCGTTGACAACGAAGGTCGTACACGTCCTGATTTATCAGAAGTCTTTGATGATAAAAACATGAACGCGGTTGATAGCTCGGGGATGTTCCAACTGCCGGGTAAAAGTCCACTGCGCATATTAGGTAGTGTGCCATATAATTTAGAGTTAATTGCCCCACGCGCATCTGATTTAGCTAAGCACTTAAATGCAAAAATCATTAATGCCGGTGAAATGCATACTCGTCGTATGCGCCGGGTGACATTTTGTGCTCGCAGTCTTCCAAACTTGGTCACTCACATCAAAACCAACTCACTTTTAGTGACTTCAGGCGATCGCTCTGACGTGATAGTCTCAGCGTGTTTAGCTGCAATGAATGGTGTGAAAATTGGTGCATTATTGCTGACTGGTGGCTATTCGCCTGAACCAGAAATCATGAACCTATGTGAGCAAGCATTTGAAACTGGCTTGCCAGTATTTTTAATTGATTCAAATACATGGCAGACATCGCTTAATATTCAACGCTTTGATCATGAAGTGCCTGTTGATGATGCTGTACGGGTTGAGAAAGTGCAAGAGTACGTTGCCAGCCATATCGACCAAACATGGATTGAAAGTGTTACTCAAGATTCTCCCCGTGAACACCGATTATCGCCACCAGCATTCCGTTATAAGTTGACTGAATTAGCCCGTGCTGCGCGTAAAACTATCGTGCTTCCGGAAGGTGAAGAACCGAGAACCGTTAAAGCGGCCTCGATTTGTGCTGAACGCGGTATCGCTCGCTGTGTGTTATTAGGTAACCGCGAAGAAATTTTACGCGTTGCATTGTTGCAAGACGTCGTTTTAGGTGATGGCATTGAAATCATTGAGCCTGAAACCGTGCGTGAAAAATACGTAGAACCAATGCTTAAATTACGTCGCAGCAAAGGCTTAACCGAAGTCGTCGCCCGTGAGCAACTTGAAGACAACATGGTGCTTGGTACTATGATGCTGGCACAAGATGAGGTCGATGGTATTGTGTCTGGCGCTGTTAATACCACAGCCCACACGATTCGCCCACCGTTACAGTTGATTAAAACGGCACCGGGTTCTAGCTTAGTATCGTCAATTTTCTTCATGCTGATGCCAGATCAAGTGCTTGTTTATGGTGACTGTGCGATTAACCCAGATCCTAATCCTGAGCAGTTAGCCGATATTGCGATTCAGTCAGCGGAGTCCGCTAAAGCCTTTGGTATTGAACCTCGCGTTGCGATGATCAGTTACTCAACGGGCACCTCTGGTACAGGTTCTGATGTGGATAAAGTCCGCGAAGCCACACGAATTGCTAAAGAAAAACGTCCAGATTTAATTATCGATGGCCCTTTGCAGTACGATGCCGCAGTGATGCCTAACGTCGCTCAATCTAAAGCGCCTAACAGCCCTGTTGCCGGCAAAGCTACTGTGTTTGTGTTCCCAGACTTAAATACTGGTAACACCACATACAAAGCCGTACAGCGTAGCGCGGATTTGATCAGTATCGGTCCTATGCTTCAAGGTATGCGTAAACCGGTTAACGATTTATCTCGTGGTGCACTTGTCGATGATATTGTCTACACAATTGCATTAACCGCGATTCAAGCTGCGCAAAACAGTGCCAAATAATTTGCGATATTTCGGTTTAACGCTGAGGTAATCCGCAATACTTTATCACTAAAAAAGCACTGATTATTATCAGTGCTTTTTTGTGTTTGCTTGGCTAAATTAACTTGTTGGTAAGAGTCTAAACAACACGTTAGCCCAGCTATTCACTATACAAAAATGCAATAACCCCTATCTGGCGCAAACAAAAACGCTACCCAATCGGGTAGCGTTAATCAACAACGATGAAGTAACTAAAGCTAAAAACTATTTCTTGGCTTTTTTCTTAGTTGCTTCACTGACCCATTTACCGCCAATAAACTTAGAAGACCAACCGGTGGCTTTACCATCAACTTCAGTAGCAACATACTGCTCTTTGGTTTTACGGCTAAATTTAACCGAGGCTTTATTACCATCATCATCTTCTGTAGGTGCGTCAGCAAGGTACGCATATTTAGGCCATAACAGATCACGATACTGAACTAACTCTTCCACTAATGGCGCACGTGTTTCACGCGATTTAGGGAAAGTACTTGCCGCTAAAAATATGCCCGCAGCACCATCACGAAGCACAAAATGCGCATCTGACTTAGTGCATTTTAATTCAGGTAGAAAAATGGGATCTTCTTTTGGTGGCGCAGCTTCGCCGCTTCTTAACAACTTACGCGTATTTTTACACTCGCTGTTAGTGCAACCAAAATACTTACCAAATCGACCATTTTTCAGTTCCATATTATTGCCGCAACGATCGCACTCAATAATTGGACCTTCATAACCTTTAATCTTAAATTGCCCGGCTTCCACTTCGTAACCATCACATGAGGGGTTATTACCACAAACATGTAATTTACGCGTCTCATCAATCAGGTAACTGTCCATCGCTGTGCCACACTTACCACAACGATGTTTAGCACGTAACGCTTCCGTTTCGCCATCTTCATTGTCGCTAACCGCTTCTTCACCTGGGGTTAAGTTAAGCGTGGTTTTGCAACGTTCTTTAGGCGGTAAAGCATAACCAGAACAGCCTAAAAATACCCCAGTAGAACCGGTTCTGATCCCCATTGGACGGCCACAGGTAGGACACTTAATGTCGTCTGTTAATACCATCTCATTGGGGCGCATGCCACCTTCATCTGGGTCTAACTCAGCCAACAATAATTGTTTGGTAAAGTCACCGTAAAAACCATCGAGTACTTTTTTCCAGTCAAGCTTACCTTGAGCAACATCATCTAATGTTTGCTCCATGCTTGCGGTAAAGTCGTAACTCATTAATTCTTTAAAACTGCCCACTAAACGTTCGCTAACTATCTCACCCATTTTTTCAGCAAAGAAACGGCGATTGTCCACTTTGACGTAGCCGCGATCCTGAATGGTTGAAATAATTGTCGCATACGTTGACGGACGGCCAATACCACGTTTTTCGAGCTCTTTAACTAAAGAGGCTTCGCTGTAACGTGGCGCAGGCTTGGTAAAGTGCTGTTTAGGCGATAAGGTTTCAAGCACTAACTTGTCACCTTTTTCGACTACTGGCAGTGTTTTATCGTCTTCGTTTTTCTTACTCATCTGTGGTTGAACACGCGTCCAACCATCAAAGCGTAATGTGCGACCACTGGCTTTTAATTCGTAATCACCCGCAGTAACGGTTAAACGTGTTGCGTCATACTGAGCTGGGGTCATTTGACACGACACGAATTGACGCCAAATGAGCTCATACAAGCGCTGAGCGTCTCTTTCCATGTCGGTTAGGGATGCAGACTGCACAGCAACGTTCGACGGTCTAATCGCTTCATGCGCCTCTTGGGCACCTTCTTTGCTACCATAACGGATAGGTTCAGCCGGTAAATACTTATCACCAAACTCAGAAGCAATCATTTCACGTAAATTTTCAACCGCTTCTTTACTTAAATTGGTTGAATCGGTACGCATATAGGTAATGTGGCCAGCTTCGTATAAACGCTGCGCCATCATCATGGTTTTCTTCACACCAAAACCTAGACGAGTACTCGCGGCTTGCTGCAATGTAGAGGTTATATAAGGTGCTGTTGGTTTGCTTGAGGTTGCTTTATCCTCACGCGCACTGACCACGTAAGACGCCCCACGCAATGCATCGACTGCCACTTTAGCTTGTGCTTCATTAATCGGCTCAAATGCAGCAGATTGATACTTCATCACCTGCATTTTCAAGCTTGCTGCGGTTGGCGTATTTAATTCTGCATGTATGTCCCAAAATTCTTCTGGAACAAATGCTTTAATCTCACTTTCACGTTCTACAACTAAGCGAACCGCAACCGATTGCACACGCCCAGCCGATAGACCACGAGCAACTTTTTTCCATAATAAAGGTGACACCATAAAGCCAACGACACGGTCTAAGAAACGACGTGCTTGTTGGGCGTTAACCATATTAGTGTCAAGTACAGACGGGTTACTAAATGCATCTTGAATCGCAGTTTTAGTAATTTCGTTAAACACAACTCGCTGATACCGTGAAGCATCACCACCAATGATCTCCTGCAAATGCCAGGCGATGGCTTCCCCTTCACGGTCCAAATCCGTTGCGAGATATATTTGGTCAGCATCTTCTGCTAACGCTTTGAGTTCTTTAACAACTTTTTCTTTACCAGGCAGGATTTGATACTTAGCCGCCCAGCCTTTATCTGGGTTGACACCCATTCGCGCCACAAGCGCTTGTTTGTCTCTGATTAGCTTGTATTTAGCTTTTTCTTCAGGAGATAATTTCTTAACTTCTGCTGCGGTTTTAGTCACAGTTGTACCGTCAGAAGTAGACGAAGTTGGTAAGTCACGTATGTGACCTACACTCGACTTCACAATGAAGTCTTTACCAAGATATTTATTAATTGTCTTGGCTTTGGCCGGCGATTCGACAATAACTAGCGATTTACCCATAGTTTTATTTGCGCCAAAAAGTCTCGAAAAAAAGAAAATTGATTCCATATATAGAGGGTTGAGACAATAGTTTCAAGTTAATCCCTCTTTTACATGGCTAGTAAGTCATTTTTTAAGCAAAATTTATTCAATAATAAAAAATGCGAAAAATAATATGCGTTTTTTAAACGTAATTTTTCACTTAATGATACTTGCGAGCACCTTCAGTGCATTTTTAGTCATTTATACACATTTGTACAAATTAACCACACCTTGTTAACCCTTATAGCTTCAGTATACTGGGGTTAAATTAGCGTTAACTGTAGTCAGCAATCACGTTCCTTTTTTATAAGTAACACAAATAAGTGCAACAACAATAATAATTATTCACTAAAAACTCTCAAGGATCACGAATGAAGCATTTTGAAGCAAACTTTGATGGCTTGGTAGGACCAACCCATAACTATGCCGGATTATCATTTGGTAATGTAGCCTCATTTAGTAATGCGGCCCAAACCTCAAATCCCAAAGCGGCAGCTAAACAAGGTTTGCAAAAAGCCAAATCATTAGCAGACTTGGGAATGATACAAGGGGTATTAGCCCCGCAAGAGCGTCCAGACCTTTATACACTGCGTCGAATTGGTTTTTCTGGGTCAGACGCTGAAGTTTTACAAAAAGCGTCTCAACAGGCTCCTGCGCTACTTAATGCTTGTTGCAGTGCATCAAGTATGTGGACAGCTAACGCGGCAACCGTATCCCCCAGTGCCGATAGCCGGGACGGTAAAGTTCATTTCACGCCAGCTAACTTAGTCGACAAATTACACCGCAGCATTGAGCCTGTCACCACAGGCAATATTTTACAGGCAACATTTAACAACGATCGCCATTTTAAACATCACCAACATTTACCAGAACATGCAAGTTTTGGTGATGAAGGCGCCGCAAATCATACCCGCCTATGTGCTGAATACGGCTATGCTGGTGTTGAACTGTTTGTTTATGGACAATCGGCAACCAATCCCGATGCACCAAAACCGAAAAAATATCCCGCCCGTCAAACCTTAGAAGCATCACAAGCCGTTGCTCGTTTGCATCAGCTTGAAGATGAAAGTTGCGTGTTTATGCAGCAAAACCCTGATGTGATTGACCAAGGTGTATTCCACAACGATGTGATTTCTGTTGGTAATCAAAACGTCCTTTTTTATCATGAACAGGCGTTTTTACATACCGAAGCAAAATTTGATGAAATTCGCCGAAAAATGGATAGTGACATGCATTTTATCAAAGTAGCAACCAGCCAAGTGTCAATTGATAATGCGGTCAAAAGTTACTTGTTTAATACGCAGATCATTACCTTACCGTCTGGTGAAATGGCCATTATTGCACCGACAAACTGCCAAGAAAATCCCGCAGTTTTTGCTTACTTAAATGAACTGATAACCTTAGGCACGCCAATCAAACAAGTACGTTATTTTGATGTGAAACAAAGTATGCAAAATGGTGGTGGGCCAGCTTGTTTACGTTTACGTGTGGCAATGAACCAACAAGAAGTTGCCGCAGTTAATCAAAACACCCTCATGAGTGATAGCTTATTTACTCGTCTAAATACCTGGGTTGATAGGCATTATCGCGACCAATTAACGGTTCAAGATTTAGCCGACCCGCAATTGATTATTGAATCGCGCACTGCGTTAGATGAGCTAACCCAAATTTTGAAACTAGGCAGTGTGTATCAGTTCCAAAAGTAAACTTTAACGGGGGTCAATAAATGATCGCGGTATTTACAAAATCATAAACTTGACCCATCTCATATCAAACGAGTAATGTGTTTACCAAGCAAGAAACAATAACGTATCCAGCGCTAAGCTTTAGCAAGTTAAATTGTCCACACTAGCGGGCAAATAACGGTTTAATAAACGTTTTTTATCCCGCTTATAGGTTACTGATAAAAATAACAAAAAAGAGTAATTATTCCAGCTATTTTTTTATTGTTAACTATACTTTATTTATCATCAATCAATCACTAAATCGGCGCTGTATGAAAAGTCAGTTGATAAGGATGTTAACACTTATAATCTTATGTTCATTCAATACCTCAAACGCCTCAGAAAATGCGTTAGAGTTTGAACACACCATAGTTAATTATAATGCCTCCGTTCAAGGTGTTGATCCTAAGCAAGCCTATTTTATTTCACTGTTAGCACTTGCTCTGGATAAAAGTGCTAGCCGCTACGGTACGTTTCAAATGCGTGCAGCCATGATTAATATGCCTCAAAGTCGTACCCTAAAAATGCTGGCCGAAAACAAAAATATCGATGTCGCGTGGAGCATGACAAGTATTGAACGGGAAGCACAGCTTCAAGCGGTCTATATCCCACTATTAAAAGGGCTTATGGGATATAGAATTGGGATTATACGTAAAGGCGACCAGCCACAATTTGATCAACTCACCAGCCTAGAAGACCTAAAAAAAATCCTTATGGGTCAAGGTTTAGATTGGCCTGATACCAATATTTTGAACAGCAATGGCTTTAATGTGGTCCCAGGACCAGAAAAGAGTTTAATTAGTATGTTGCTTAAAAATCGGTTTGATTATTATCCTCGTGCTCTTTTTGAACCTTGGCGCGACCTTGCTCGTCACAGTGAATTAGTGTTAGAAAAAAATATCTTAATACGCTACACAGCCCCGATTTATTTTTTTGTCAGTAAAGACAATCCTCGGTTAGCAGAGCGAATTGAATATGGCTTACGAGTCGCCATCGATGACGGTAGCTTCAATGCCATGTTCTATAATCACCCCATCACCGATGGCATGCTCGAAAAATCCGAACTCGACAAACGTAAAGAATTTGTTCTGCATAATCCCTTGTTGTCAGAAAAAAGTGCCAGTCTTCTTGATGAGCCTAAATTATGGTTAACCATCAAAACAGCAACCTCTATTGCGGTACCACTTTACAAATAAACGCTCAACCTATGCGATGCCCATTGATGATACAGAGATTGCAGGTTTTATCAAAAATATTGATAATCAATAATTTACACTCAACCACAACAGGTTTAGCACTACTGTAATCACCTTCTATTACTCATAAACCTAATTAAAAAGGTTTACATTCTTTTGCACAATAGAGGTTTAGAATCCGCAGATTAACCACCATATTAATGCGAATGGCAATAACATCATGCTACAATTGGCCACAATTACGATTAAAAATATGATGCAATCATGTCCGAACTAGACATTATCGTTTCCCTAGCCTGAGATTTATATGAAGCAACTGTTAGATTTTTTACCATTAGTCATTTTTTTTGCGGTTTACAAGTTCTATGATATTTACGCCGCTACAGGAGTATTGATCGCGGCAACAGCGCTTCAACTTGTGATCACTTATCTGCTTTATAAACACATTGAAAAAATGCATTTAGCCACCTTCGCCTTGGTCACTGTGTTTGGCTCACTCACACTGTTTTTCCATGACGATGCCTTTATCAAATGGAAAGTCAGTATCGTTTATGCCTTATTCGCCATAGGACTAATTGCCTCACAAATGATGGGCAAACCTGCGCTTAAAAGCATGCTTGGTAAAGAAATGAAAGTTGACGATAAAATATGGGCTCAAGTCACCTGGTATTGGGTTGGATTTTTTGTCTTATGTGCCTTTGCTAATATTTACATTGCGTTTAATTTACCTCTGGAAACCTGGGTAAACTTCAAAGTGTTTGGCCTAACCGCCCTCACCTTAATCAACACCGTTATTACGGTCGTTTATTTGTATAAAAATATGCAAGATGACGATTCGCAAACAACTGATGGTCAATAAGCATTCATGTAAAATAAAATCAAATAAAGGAAGCAACGATATGTGGTATATGATTTCATCTCAAGATGTGGAAAACAGTTTAGAGAAACGCTTATCTGTTCGCGCTGAACATTTAGCTCGTTTACAAGATTTAGCTGATGAAGGCCGTTTATTAACTGCCGGACCACATCCTGCTATTGATAACGAAAACCCTGGTGAAGCAGGTTTTACCGGCTCATTAGTTATTGCCGATTTTGCCTCATTAGAAGATGCACAAGCATGGGCTGATGTGGATCCTTACATTGGTGCTGGTGTGTATAAAAGCGTTATTGTTAAGCCATTTAAACGAGTGCTCCCATAATGAAGATTGTTTCTTTTAACATTAATGGCATACGTGCTCGACTGCATCAATTGCAAGCACTTATAGACAGCCACGCGCCTGACATTATTGGCTTACAAGAAACCAAAGTGCACGACGAAGCCTTTCCGGTTGCAGATGTTGAGGCAATGGGCTACAAAGTTCATTACCATGGCGGCAAAGCACATTATGGCGTAGCCATGCTGTCAAAAGCTGAACCCATTAGTATTATTAAAGGTTTTGAATCTGATAATGAAGATGCTCAGCGTCGACTTATTATTGGCCAATTTACACAAGATAATGGCCGAGTATTAACGGTATTCAATGGATATTTTCCACAAGGTGAAAGCATTCACCACGAAACAAAATACCCGGCTAAACGTAAGTTCTATCAAGACTTAATGCTATATTTAGAGAAACATCACCAACCAAGCGATGACATAGCAATCATTGGTGATATCAATATATCGCCCACCGATTTAGATATCGGCATCGGTGAAGTGAACGCTAAGCGTTGGTTAAAAAGCGGAAAATGTAGCTTCCAACCAGAAGAACGTGAATGGTTAGCACGTTTACAACAATGGGGCTTTATTGATAGTTTCCGCCAATTGCATCCAGATCGCACTGAACGTTACTCGTGGTTTGATTACCGCAGTAAAGGCTTTGATGATAACCGTGGTCTGCGCATCGACGTGATATTAGTGACCGACTCATTAGTGTCACGCGTCGTCGAATCTGATGTCGATTACGAATTACGCGCGATTGAGAAACCGTCCGATCATGCTCCCATTTGGACTACGTTTAGTTAATCGTTAGGGTGCTGACATAACCTAGCTCCCGACATCGCTTAGCAACAAAAAAGCTATAAGCAATCTTGCTTATAGCTTTTTTAGTTTTACAGCATTCCTTCACCACCGGCTAAGCTTGATAGCTTGATAGTTTGATAGTTTGATAGTTTGATAGTTTGTCAACACGCTCACATGAGCAGAGTAAACGACTCACGTTAGTATATTACAGGCCAAATAATCGCCCTTAAAAGGTTGCTGCTATAAAAATCAAATAATGGCTAAGCATGCATATTAGTAACCCAAGTGATTATCATCACTACTATGCCATCTTTATCGAGCACCTTAACTAACTATCACTGAACGTTGTTATGGGCTGCTTGATACAAAATTAAATTCTATATTGACTTAAAATCGCCGCTAAACCTTGAGATGATTGATGTAAATCTTTCGCTAATATTCCGGCATGTTTTGCAGTACTGCGAATCGTCTCCGATTGCTGACGGATTTGATTAAGTTGCGAGGCAATATCACCAGCTGAGACACTTTGTTGTTCAGCTGAGGCGGCTATCTGGCTACTCATATCAAACACGGCATTAATCGACTCAGCCATGTCGGTAATATCGTCACCGACCGCTTTAATACTTGCACTGCCCTGATCGGCTTCGGTAACAATCACATTGGTAATGCTGGTCAGTTTTTTAGAACCTTGTTGTAAGCCTTCGATCATATTTTGAATTTCAACGGTCGCTTGTTGAGTCCGCCCTGCAAGAGTACGTACTTCATCAGCCACCACAGCAAAACCCCGGCCTTGCTCACCGGCACGCGCCGCTTCAATGGCTGCATTTAACGCTAATAAATTAGTTTGTTCAGAAATACTTTCAATGGTAGTAACAGCAACATTAATTTGGGTGGCATCATGAGATAACTGCTCTACAGATGAAAACGCTTCAGCAATGCGCTCAGACAAATAGCCAATCCGCTTAACTGCATCATTAATCTTGCCCTGACTCTGACCCATTTGGGTAGCATTTTGCTTAGTGTTCAAAGATGCATCACTCGCATGATGTGATACATCTGCAATGGCTCCGGTCATTTGATCCATGGCATGCGCTACAGAATCTAAATAATGATGTTGCTGATCAATTAAGTCATCATTAGTGTTAGCTTGATGGTTAAACTCATTGGCGGCAGTCGCTAGGGTTTCTGCATTACTACGAATAGCGGTTACCATTTCACTCATATTATTAGCACAGCGATCAATTTCATTGGCGATTAAACTGAAATCGTCAGTACCAAAGAAGTTTAATCTCAAGGTTAAATCACCATCAGCTAATCGTTTGATTGCCATATACATATCCCATAAACCGCCACCTAACGAGGTTGAGATCCAGTAACTCAGTTGAAATAATGGTAGCAAGCCAACTAATGCGATGATTAGCATAAAATAGCTTTGGCTTAATGGTTCCTGTTCCCAGGATTGAACATTTTGACTCACGCTTAGAAACTGATCGCCGACACTCGCTGATGCTGTAACTTGATCACCACTGCGAAAAGTATTATCACGACCAGATAACTGTAATTGATGAGTTTGTGCAAATTGCTCCAGAGCAGTATTTGTTAAGCCTTGATTATTGGCAACCGAGGCATAACTTTCAGCACTTGCTTTAACCCGCTGTAATGATGACTGAGCAATTAAATCAGTCGTTTGTTGGTAATTCATCAGAGCAATAACACTGGTGATCAATGCAACCAGCGAACACACCACCCAAAATTTTCCATTCAGGCTAAATTTAATCAAAATTGCATCAATGGTTCTAAACTGAATTTGCTTCATATAAGCTTCCTAAGGCAATGCGTTACTATCTCAAATATGAGAATAAGATTAAATAAACAACAGCACCCACTCAATCTGAATCAATACTAAAATTCATTAACGATTCAATTGAGAGTGATTTTAAATTATCGTAAAAAAAACAATGCCTAAGTGCGAATACACTTAGGCATTTAGCTTATTTATTATCGGCTTAAGCGCAGTAAACTTAAGTGTTGTAGCTCACGAAAATGGCTAAACCGATAAAAATTTATTAAGCGGTAAATCGCGATATCGTATCCCCGTTGCCGCAAAAATGGCATTGGTTAAACTGGGCGCAACAGGAGGCACACCGGGCTCACCGACACCAGCAGGCTTTGCTATCGACTCAATAATATAAGTGTCAATCTGTGGCGATTGCGGCATACGCAATAACGGATAGTCATGAAAGTTAGATTGTTCGACTTTACCGTCTTTAAAGGTAATTTCGCCCATGGTCGCTAAACTTAAACCAAAAATGATCGCACATTCTAATTGTGATTTCACTCGATCAGGATTAATCACTCTCCCAGCATCCATCACCGCAATAGATTTCAATACTTTAAGCTGTTTATCTACCACTTCAACTAGCGTAGCAACGGCAACATAGCTAACAAAGCTGCGATGCACCGCCATACCCCAACCTTGGTTTTTAGCCGCTTTAGGGGCATCTGCCATTACGGCTTCTAACTTGTCGAGCACTTTATGATAACGCCCTACATCCACGGGATGATCGGCTAAGTCTTCACCGTAATTTCCATAGGTAAAGTTTTGGTTTTCAAACGGTTCGATACGCGCTTTACCTAATAAATCACGCCACATTTGTACACAGGGCTTATTAGCATTTACGGCTATCTCGTCAACAAAACTGCCAATACCAAAAGCATGCTGAATATTACACACAGAACGCATCCAACCAATACGCGTATGCGCGGGCGCTTTGACGGCTTCAAGTTGAATGTGCTTAAGCGCTAATGGTACGTCACTAAAACCTAAGTCGAGCTCACCAGCTGAAGGGTATTCAACCCCTTCAGCAAATGTTGAACTGATTGACGGAAAGCCTGTACGGGCTAATAGTGCGGTGGGCATCTTATTATTGTCGAGAGCGACTTGGTACATCTGCGCACTGATAGCATGATAATAACCATTCTGAATTTCGTCTTCACGGCTCCAACATACTTTGACGGGTTTATTGAGCTTTTGCGATAAAATGGCGGCTTCAACACTAAAGTCAGGCTTAGATTTACGCCCAAAACCACCACCCAGTAAAGTCACGTTAACGGTAACTTGCTCTTCTTTTAACCCTAATGCACCAGCCACATTTTGCTGGGTACTTTGTGGGGTTTGGCTCGAAGCCCACAACTCACATCCATTAGCAGTTACATTTGCTGTTGCTACTGGTGGCTCCATCATGGCATGGGTTAAATAGGGCACAGTGTAAACAGCCTTAACTGTTGACGCTTCAGGCCAATCAGTGACTGACTCACCTAACTGGCGCATCACTTTACCTGGTTGGTTTACTCTCTCGACCAAGCCCTGCAGGTATGTGTCTGAATTGTGGCTATCGTTAATCGATTTAGACCAGGTAATCACTAACGCTTTACGCGCTTCAATCGCACTCCAACTGTTAGTGGCAATCACTGCGACGCCGCCTAAAGCCTGAAATAATGGTGCACCTTTCGGAACGGGTAAGGTAATAATATCGACCACCCCGGCTATTTTACGGGCTTTGGTGTCATCAAGACTCAGCACATCGCTGCCTAATACTGGCGGACGAGTGATACTGGCATACAACATACCGTCTAATTTAATGTCATAGCCGTAAATCGCTTTGCCCGTGAGCATGGCATCCATATCGACAATAGTATGAGATTGACCAATATGGGTAAATTCACTTTCTGGTTTTAGCACTACAGAATCTAATTCTGGCATCGGTAATCTCGATGCAGCCATAGCCAACTCACCGTAACTAAGGCTTTTGTTACTGCCTTTATGATGGATCTTATGGGCTTTAGCATACACCTCCGCAACCGGAACTTGCCAAATTTGCGCCGCAGCTTGTTCAAGCATGGTTCTTGCGGTCGCGCCCATTTGACGCATACGATGATAATGTTTACGAATACTGCGGCTACCATCAGTATTTTGGCTGCCATAGCGTTTATCCGCTAAGCCTTGCACCACTACAACCTTATCCCAATCAGCTTCTAACTCGTCAGCCAAAATTTGCGGTATGCCTGTTCTAATCCCTTGTCCCATCTCAGAACGATGACAAGTCAAATACACTTTATTGTCTTCACCGATAGCAACAAACAAGTTCATCAGCGCTTGCTTGTCTTCAGCTAAGGCCATTGGGCTCCAACTTAAACTGGTTGCCCCTAGAGCGAGTCCACCACCGACTGCACCAAATAACTTTAATACATTACGGCGACTAATATTCTCAACAGCTGTGAATGTGGTCATGATCACGCCTCCGAAGCCGATTGAATGGCGGCTTTTATCCGTGGATACGTACCACAACGACAAATATTACCCGACATCGCATCAAGGATTTGGGTTTCAGTCGGTTTAGGCGTGCTGGTGAGTAAGGCTGCGGCAGACATTAACTGCCCAGCCTGACAATAACCACATTGCGGCACATTATGCGCTAACCAAGCTTGCTTTAGTTTTTCAGCCTCAAGACCTTCAATAGTGGTAACTTGCTTACCCTGAACTTGCTTTAAGCTGGTTAAACAACCACGCATTGGACTGCCGTCAACATGGATAGTGCATGCACCACAAAGCCCTGCTCCACAACCAAATTTAGTGCCGGTTAGACCTAATATGTCACGCAATGCCCAAAGTACTGGCATATTCGGGTCGGCATCAAGGGTAAAATCCTTTCCATTGACCATCAATTTTTGTGTTGGGGTTGTCATAATCAATCCTTATTATCTAACCAACGTACTAAGTCAGCAGGTGTATCAATATCAAATTGCGCTTGTTCCATCACAATAATGTTCAAGCTATTATTTTTATCATTTTGTTTTAAAATGCTTTTTGCACCATTATCGCCATCAAGAGACATCAATATTTTAATATCTTCAGCTGAAAAGATAGCAGGTACACCTACGCTATGCAGGTAAAAAGCACAGCTAGTTAACTTATTATGGATATACGCTTGGATCAATTGTAAATAATTACTGCTTTGTAATGCGACTTGGTCGGCTAACACCACCAGTAAAGCATCCGCCTGTTGCGTTTGGGCATATTGACCAGCAAGTTTCACTGAACTGGACAAACCTAAATGCCAATCATGATTAATAATTCGCTGATGATTGGCCGTTATCGCTAACACTTCATCGGTTTGATGGGCACCCAACATCACCACCGCAGGTGCAATACCTGCCGTTTGAGTCACAACATCAAGTGTCTGTAAGCTGTGTGCCAGCAAACTTTGTTCGCCTTGCACTTTAGCAACAATTTTAGCGCTGTTAAATCGGCTGCTTGCCCCAGCAGCTAGGATCACTGTAACTATGTTTGCCGTCATTTACGTATCAACTCGCTAAGACAGCATTACAGTATCAAGACTAGTTATCTTGCTTTGATAAAGTACGCCATGGCACTGGGACAATATGCTCAGTCCAACCGAACCAGGCAGCTCGCCCCCTAATGCCAACCCTGCTGGTGCCGAAAAATAACCACTAAAGTCATCGATATTAAGTTCAGCCATGCTCAACACCTTGTCACGGCGGTGAGTCGGACCTAATAATGAAATATACGCTAGGGATAAAGTTTGCAGTACCTGTAATGTTTTAGCATCAATCTGTAAATTATGACTCATCACAAAGGCAGCATCTAAACTGGCCAACAGTGAGCTTGACACATCCTTGGTCGCTTTTTTGATGATCTGGCAGCCAGGAAAATCATAAGTGCGTGCGTACGCAGTACGTTCATCAAATACAGTGACTTTCCAACCTAACGTTTGCGCCATTTGCGCAATTGGTTGGGCATCTAAACCGCCGCCAAAAATACCAATATGCACAGGTGGTCTAATAGGAATATGTAACACAGAGTGATCTTCAAAGGCTTCTTTGTGGGTTTTAGTATTGAGAGTGATAACGGTAGCTTGCTCTGATTTTTGTTCAACAAAGTGACCACTGAGTTGATCGGCCGGCGTGCCATCAGCAACGATATCAATTTGATATACACCTGAATGACTGCGCATCAAAGCATCATGAACACTCACTAAACCAAGATAATTGTTAGATTTATTCAACGACACCATCATGATATTAACGATGCCACCACAACCAAGTTGATAACTGGTATCAGACTCGTCAGTTGCATCATAGGTTAACTGAATAACTTGCTGAGTTTGAATCGCACGTTGCGCGTGACGACGGAGATCCGCTTCAAGGCAACCACCACTTAACATTCCTAAGCTTTTGCCCATGGGATGAAATAGCATTATTGCGCCTGGTTTACGGTAAGAAGAGCCTTGTACTTGAGTAAGAACGGCGAGTACCCAGTCTTCTTGATAAGAAGGTAACCAGGTATCGAGTAAATCAACGAGGTGTTGAACCATTTGAACTGTCCATCATATGTAAACGCATACTCTTAAGCTAACAGACTGGGTTTACAATGCAAAGAATCAATAGTTTCAACTTATTAATAAATAACCTCAACGACCTAATTGTGTAGAAAAGTGTTAATCAAATAACTGATCCGCAACAAAAGGGTTATGTTGTCGTTCATCTGCAAACGTCGACATTGGGCCATGACCAGGAATAAAACTCACATTGTGACCTAATGGCCATAACTTAGTGGTGATTGATTGAAGTAAGTCTTGATGATTGGATTGCGGGAAATCGGTACGACCAATTGAGCCACGAAAAAGCACATCGCCCACCCAGGCTAAATTAGCAAAAGCATTATAAAAAATAATGTGTCCCGGTGTGTGTCCAGGGCAATGCAAAACTCGTAAATGTTGCTCACCAACACTTAACTCATCATCTTCATTAAGGTATTGGGTTGGCTCAAAAGCTTCTACACGCGGAAACCCAAAGTTTTGACTTTGTTTAACCAAGTTTTCTAACCAAAATTTATCCGCAATGTGCGGACCAATGATCGGAATAGCTAATTCGCTCGCCAATGCCGCCGCCCCACCAACATGATCAATATGCCCATGGGTTAATAATATTTTTTCAACCGTTAAGCCTAACTTAGCCACCTCGGCTAAAATCCTATCAATGTTACCACCAGGATCAACTACCGCAGCCTTCAAGGTCTTTTCGCACCAAATAACACTACAATTTTGCTGAAAAGGCGTTACGGGGATGATTTGATACTTCATTGACAACCTCGTTGTTTAATAATCAGTGGCTAATTATCGGTTAATTCTACCTAGGCAGATTTGATCTAGATAGCTATTTAAGATGATTTGCATCAAGTTAGTGATTGTTAATCATTAACATGGCTCATAAAATAACGTTACTTACGGCTGAATAAGCTTGATATCACCATTAATCATGACCCAATAGGCATTTTATGCACACAGAACTCACCTTAGCAGACATTGTTGCTCGTAAGCACTTTTTCTCGGTGCCATTAGATTATCAACAAAGTCCCAGTAAACAGATTACGGTTTTCGCTCGGGAAATTGTCAGTGTTGAAAACCAACATAAAAAACTGCCTTATTTAGTATTCTTTCAAGGTGGGCCAGGATTTGGTGCCGTCAGACCGATCAGCAATAACGGCTGGATAAAACGTGCGTTAACTGAATATAGAGTGTTATTGCTCGACCAGCGGGGCACCGGATTATCAAGCCCAATCAATGCCACCAGCTTAAGTTATATGAACGCCACCGACCAAGCTGATTATTTAAGTTTTTTCCGTGCCGACAACATTATTCGCGATGCAGAATATATTAGAGCCAAACTATCCCCAGACCAGCCTTGGAGTATTTTAGGCCAAAGCTTTGGTGGCTTTTGTGTGCTGCATTATTTGTCTGCCGCGCCTGAAGGCCTAAAAGAAGCCTACATTACTGGCGGCATACCTTCACTTAGCCGCCCTGCTGATGAAGTATATCAAGCGACATATCAACGAGTCATCGCCAAAAACAATGACTTTTTCAAACGCTTTAGTGATGCCCGCAGTTTAGTTGATAACTTAGCCAGCCACCTTTATCAAAACAAAGTGTACTTAGCCACAGGCGAATTACTGACAGTTGAAATGTTGCAATTGTTAGGGATTAATTTAGGCATGGAACAAGGGCCAGAAGCGGTCTACTATTTGCTTGAACAAGCCTTAATCGAAACACCCCACGGTATTGATGTTAATCCGTTATTTTTACATCAATTTAGTCATTTCCTCGACTACAGCACTAATCCTATTTTTGCTTTATTGCACGAATCTATTTACTGCCAACATAAGGCTTCAGCGTGGGCGGCCCATCGAGTGAGAGCGCAGTTTGAACAATTCAATTACCGTCCGAATAAGCCATTATTGTTTACAGGTGAAATGATTTACCCATGGATGTTTGCTCAATTTGAAGCATTAATGCCATTACAACCTGCAGCAGACTTAATCGCGGCTAAGAAAGATTGGCCGGCATTATATGACCTTGAAACGTTAGCGAATAATAAGGTTCCGGTAGCAGCCGCTATTTACAGCAACGACATGTTTGTCGAAATGCAATACAGCCTAGAAACCGCTAAGCAAGTCAACAATCTCAAGTATTGGCTCACATCAGAATATGAACACAACGGCATCCGCATGGATGGCGAACGCATTCTTGATAAGCTTATTAGCCTCAACCGCGGTCATTGTTTACGTTAATGCATCAATCAACCAAGTTTGTGTGATGAAAATAAACTGGCATAAGATTAACTAAAACAAAGCGATAAACCTAAAGTCACCGTCCGAAGTGTTCGAAATAGCATGATGAGAACCCTGTGGTAACATCATGCAATTTATCACACATCACGGCGTCAGAGGTTTTTCACATCAGATGTACTCTCTGGGCTATGAGGTGATTGTTATTATGATATGGAAGATCAACACCTTGGCGGAATTGATGGAGTGATCAACAAGGGCAAGCAGTGTTCCCCTTGTTGATCCTCTGTGGGCGAAGCGCTACAAAGTTAATATTTTCTAACCAAGGTTTATTCGACATTGAAACGAATAAAATCAATATCAAAGCCTATTTATACGACCTGTAATACTTGCTCTTTAGCCAAACGAGATTTAGGTAACTTAGCGTTATAGTCTTCATCCGAATGATGATAACCAAATGCTAATGCAACTTCACACACATAACCGCCAAGTTCTTCAGCAAAAATTTCACCTAGCAACTCACTGTCTACGCCTTCCATCGGCGTAGAATCGATACCAAGACGAGCTAAAACATGCATAGTGTTACCTAATGCTAAATAGGTTTGTGACTTAGTCCATGCCGCATTGTTGCCCGCTTCATCAGTGTTTAAGTCAACAAATGCGTATCCACCAAATGCAGCTTCGCGATCTTCAGGCTTAGTACGGCCATCGATAATGCCTTGATCAACCACTTTGGCATAATCTTCACGGGTATACTTAGGGTTATATGCAAACAATATGGTATGTGAAGCCGCTTTAGCATGCGGTTGGTTAAACTGAAACTTATTAGCATAAGAGTCATGTAGGCGTTGTTTTGCTTGATCACTTTCAATCACGATAAATTTCCATGGTTGAGAGTTAATAGATGAAGGTGATAACACCATTGCGTCATAAATGACGGCTAAATCTTGTTGTGATACGCGCTTAGTCGCATCATAACGTTTGGCGGTGTAACGTTTTTCTAAATCAGTAATAATAGCGTTGGTCATGTCAGACTCCATATTAATTTTAAACACTCAGAGAAAGAGTTAGCAGTGAAACGACATGTCGTAATGTTATCGATTAACCTACAATCTGGCTCAATAGACTTGATACGAACAATATAAAACAACAAAACAATATTAAAAAAATTGAGTAAATACACTATAAGACGGTTATGGTGCCAAAACATGAGGTTTTCAAGGTTTATCACTAACTAAAGTTCGATTAGGCTATTCGACCAAGCCGCCCAAAGATGCTATTTACTGCGGATATAAAGTCATTCAGATTTTCAATCCGCTTACTGACTTTAGCTGCCGCATACAGTGCCAGGATGGCAAGGTTATCGAGTGAATTTTGCCATTAAGCAGACGAAGAAAAACAGCCAACAAATGTTAGCTGTTTAGATAAGCGTCATAGCCTTAAACAATAGCCATGCAATGATTAGCTTTCAGTTACCACAGCACGATAGCCGCCTTGATGTTCGTCGGCGACAAACTCAATAAAGTGCTGAATACTATCAAGGCTATCTTCTTGATAATGTGACACATACAACAATTGGCTCAAGTGCTCTTTAGCGATGAGTTCAAGGGCATTTTTAATCAATCTTCGGCCTCGGTAATCTAAGCCTTGGTAAGGCTCGTCAAGGATCAATAACGTTGGCTGCTTCACAATAGCGCGAGCAATGAGCAACAAGCGTTGCTGGCCATATTCTAATTGTCTAAAGGCCGTTTTACTCAACTGACCCATGTGTAAAATGGCTAACCATTCGGATGCGATAGCTAACTGTTGTGCTGTCGGTTGTTGATACAAACCAATCGAGTCATAAAAGCCCGATACAATCACATCTAAGGCACTGCAATTAACCCGATACTGTAAATGCAACGCTGATGACACCATGCCGATATGCTTTTTTATCTCCCAAATACTCTCGCCTGAGCCTCTTTTTTTACCAAAAATATCAATGTCGTTACTGTAACATTGTGGATGATCGCCAAAAATAAGCCCTAGCAAAGTACTTTTACCACAACCATTTGGGCCTTTAACTTGCCAATGTACGCCATTATCGATGCGCCAATTAACCCCAGAGAAAATCACTTTGTCACTGTAAGCTACTCGGCCATTGTGTAACTGAAAGACCGGATTTGCGAATAAGGGCTTATGTCTGTGACGACGAATAAGCGCCAACATATCTTCACTTTGTTGGCCTGATTGCGCCGTAAGTTGACTAATCAGCGGATGATTATCCCACTCAGTCTTAGTCATTATGCTGTCTAACGCGCCATGATTAAATATCGCAACATGCTCAATCCAGTCAGGCATATCCTCTTCACGTGACACGACCACCAGCATTTGTACCGTTTGCGATAACAACTGTAAATATTGACTTAACGCTTGTCGATGGCCCACATCAAGCCCTGCATAAGGTTCGTCGAGGACTAAAAATGGTACTTGGGTTGCCACAGCACGGGCCAGCATGACTCGGCGACTTTCACCGGTAGAAAGCTGAGTAAACTGGCTATCGCTTAACCGAGTGAGATCCAGCTGCTCTAATAAGCGCTTTTTCAGTGCGTGATCATCACATTGGGTAAAGATCACCCCATAAACGCTAGTATTAGGGTCGATGTAGCCTAAAGCCTCGCTGTCATCTTGCTCAAGAATCTGTTCGAGTAACAGCTGCTGTTCATGCAGTGACACCAAAGCGACCTGCGAGTAGTCAACACCCGATAGTATGCCAGAATAGGCCAAAGCGTTATCTTGTGCTTGCTGAGTCAATAACTGGCCCAATATGGCGCCTAAATCACCTTCGGTACTAAACACGCCCCAAGATTGTTGTGATTCAATGAGCCAATCTTCAATGTTCATGGTGACACTAGACGAACGGCATTGCAGCTGAGTAAACCGAATTTCCATTGTGGCGCTTATCCCTGTCTATTAATACTGATTCTTCACCAGAGTTTATCTTCTGAGTGTCTCACAGGAGTCTTAAAAAAATCGACAAAAAAGTAGAACATTTTGGTTCTACTTTGCGATTAAAATCACTTCAGTTGATCACACTGACGATTATTCACGAAAACGGCCATTTCATGTAGCGTAGATTCAATTATCGCATCCTCTGCCATTGCTACATAATCAGCTTAATACTAAGTCTGCATAGACTTGGCATAATTCACGGCTCGGCCAGATTTCATAAAACATAAAATCAGCCTGGTTAGCATCACCTTGCTGTATCGTGTTTATTGCTCCTCAAACTTGTATTTTGCCTACTCAAGCTTGCTCCTCTACTTTTGAGAAGATGTGAATAGGTTACTGGCAATAATCTTTCTTTGACACCTGACTGTTTTAAACCATGTCGTCACCAACCTAGTCTGGCCAAGGCGACTAGCCTGGGTAAGTTTGCCTGTTATCATCCCTCTTAACGATTTTCATCGCTTGCCACCCTGTTAACTTTTCGCTTTAGTTTTCTTTTTATATGGCTTTTTAAAACTGCGCTTTGGTGCACTGCTGGCAACACCTTGTAATGCAGAAGGTAATTGACTCGATGCTTGGGTAATTAGGTTATCTAATTGGCTGAGTAATGGCTGCATAAACGCATCATACTTAAGCCTTTTTTGACTGATGGCATCGAGGCTGTTTTCCCATAATGCGGTCATGTCTGGTGTGGTTGCAGATTCAGGTAAACTGCGGATCAAACCAACACCCACAGGTGTGGCCAGTATTGATTTACCTTGGCGAACTAAATAACCGCGCTTAAACAGTAATTCAATAATCCCAGCACGAGTCGCTTCAGTGCCTAAGCCATCAGTTTCTTTAAGAATTTTCTTAATATCGCTGTTTGTCACATAACGGCTAATGCCAGTCATCGCGCCTAATAATGTCGCGTCGGTAAAATGCTTGGGCGCTTGAGTCATTTTTTCTAGTAATTCACCACGCTCACATTGGAGTATTTGCCCTTTAACCAGCGGCGGTAATGATTGTACCGTGTCGTCGTTATCGTCATCGCTGCTAGTTGAACTAGAATTAGAACTCGCTTGATTTACTGTGGTCGCACGCTTATACAGTTGTTTCCAGCCTAAGCTTTTGTCTTGACGCGCTTTAGTGGTAAACAAACCTCCAGCAATAGTCACTTCCACAGCGGTTTCAGCATACATATAAGCTGGATAAAACTGGGCTAAATATTGCCTCGCAACGTGTTGATATAACTTGGCTTCGTTACTGGATAACGATGACAAATTAGCAACTTTCTCTGTGGGTATAATGGCATGGTGAGCATCGACTTTACTGTCATCCCAAGCTTTAGACTTAAGCTTGGCATTTGGTGCCTCACAACCATCAACTAATGCAGCAGCACCTTTGAGTACCGCGTCCAATACTTTTGGTGCCAAAGCATGTTGCTCTTTAGGTAAATAGCGACTGTCTGAACGCGGATAGGTAATTAATTTATGGCGCTCATACAAACTTTGGCAAGTATCAAGTACCTCTTTTGCCGAGAGGCCAAAACGTTTAGCCGCGTCTATTTGCAATGCTGATAAGCTATAGGGTAATGGTGGATTTTGGCGCTTATCTTTGGCTTCAATTTTAGTCACTTGCGCTGGTTTACCATTAATACGAGCAACGACATTTTCAGCTAAGCCTTTGGCTAACACTCTGCCATCTTCATCCATGTATGGTTGGCATGCTTCACTCGGTTGCCATTTGGCGGTAAAGGTTTGTTGCTGATCGGTAACCAGATGGGCCAGCACTTCATAAAAAGACTTTGGCTTGAAATTGGCAATCTCATCATCGCGGCGCACCACTAAACCAAGCAAAGGCGTTTGCACTCGGCCAACAGACAACACGCCTTGGTAACCCACTTTGCGCCCTTGAATGGTATAAGCACGAGTCATGTTCATGCCATATAGCCAATCAGCGCGGCTGCGGGCTAATGCAGAAGTGGATAAAGGAATAAACTCACGGTTACTGCGTAACTGCCCTAACGCACGTTTGACTGCTTGTGGATTTAAATCACTAATTAATAGTCGCTGAACTTGATTGAGCTTGTCACCCTTGACGCCTAAATAAGCAATCACTTCATCCACCAGCAACTGCCCTTCACGGTCTGGATCGCCAGCATTAATGATTGCTGAGGCTTGCTTAACCAGTTTACGCAACACAGTAAGTTGACTGCGAGTTTTGGTTTTAGGCATGAGCTTCCACGTTTGTGGCACTATGGGCAAATGTTCTAGCTTCCATGATTTAAATGCATCATCGTAAGCATCAGGTTCGGCTTGCTCCAATAAATGGCCAATACACCATGACACGCAATCACCATTGGCGGCAGTGATAAAGCCATCACCTTTTTTATGTGGTTTTGGCAGAACATCGGCAATAGCACGGCCGAGACTGGGTTTTTCAGCAATATATAGAATCATAATCCATTATTAGGGCGCTAAAGTTCAATTAGATAAAACTCGATTGCACCGCTTAACTGTATAAATTTACAGTATAGATTAGCGCTAAATACGCCAAGCTGCAAATACGAAATAATTCACCACTTATATCGTCAAAATATTACAATACGCAGCTTAAATCCTAAACACGATGAACAGATGAAACTCGGCCAGCGTTTAGCACAAATCAACAGTATGATCCCCATGGGTTATAGCCATATTTGGGATTGTTGTTGCGACCATGGATTTCTTGGTGCGGCATTACTCGATAGGCATGCAGCAAACATGATCCATTTTGTCGATATTGTGCCGGCATTAATGCAGCAGTTAACCGCTAAGCTTGAACTTTTTTACCCACTGCAAACTGCCAATCAATGGCAAGTACATTGTGTCGATGTGTCAGCGATACCTCTGGAGCAAGACGAGCAAACCCCATTAGTGATCATTGCTGGTATTGGCGGAGATTTGATGATCGAGTTAGTGAATACGCTTTGCCAATTGCACCCTAACCGTCAAATTGATTTTATCTTGTGTCCGGTCCATCACCAGTACGAACTTCGCCACCAACTCATTGAACTTGATTGCCGTTTAATTGATGAAAAACTGATTGAAGAAAATCGCCGCTTTTATGAAATTATCTATGTGAGGCGTGACAGTCCATCGTCGCGAATAGAAAGTGATAGTGATAGTTCTACCACTAACATTAGAGCTGTGGGCGATAAACTTTGGCAATGTAACAATGACCACGAGCGCAATATTGCTATACGATATTTACACAAAGTGCTGACTCACTATCAAAAAATAACCCTGTCGAATCCGCAAAAAGCATCACAGGCGTTGCCAAATTATCTAGCAATTAAAGTACAAGTCGAGCGTGAAGAACGGACGTCGACCTCCGAGTGTACGGCCCTATTTTAGACGCTGGATCCCGGCTCAAAAGCATTACCGGGATGACGGTAAAAGGAATCATATCTGGTTGACGATAAAAGTAATCGCTATCTGATTGAAAGTGTAGAAAATATATTCATTTGACGATTAAAGCCATCTATATCTGATTGAAGGTATAGCAGACATATTCGTCTGACGATGAAAGTAATCGCTATCGGATTGATGCTGTAATAATCATATCTGGTTGCGGTGATAGCAATCGCTATCTGATTGAAGGTGTAGTAATAATGTCTGATAGAAGGTGTAGACAATATTGCTGGATGACCGTATTTGAAAGCGATCCCTTAAATCCGATGCGTATACTCTCAGGTTATCACTTACTATCGTTCTTTATCGCTTTTATAGCCTCTAGCCGCGAATCGACCTGGTATCGAGATATCTATCTTGTTATCGCCTGTTATCGCCTGTTATCAAGTAATACCGAGTGTTTAAAGCGGACATAAAAAAACCAGCATTTTCATGCTGGTTTTTTATGGCTATGAAAACCTGGCTAGCTTATGGATGACACTCGTTGTGCATTTCTAAGTTAGTTCCAATGTCTTTTGAGCGGTTAGCTTTGGCATCATCATTACGTAATTGTGTTAAATGATCCAAGTAAGCTTGGTCAACGTCATTAGTAATGTAATGACCATCAAACACTGATGTTTCAAAACGCTTAATCTCTGGATTTTCCATTCTTACGGCTTCAATTAAGTCGCTTAAGTCTTGGAAAATAATGCCATCGGCACCAATGATTTTAGCAATTTCGTCAGCATCACGACCATGAGCAATAAGCTCATTTGAGGTCGGCATATCGATACCATAGACATTAGGGAAACGAATTTCAGGAGCTGCTGATGCAAAGTACACTTTCTTTGCTCCAGCTTCACGCGCCATTTCAATGATCTGCTCAGACGTAGTACCACGTACTATTGAGTCATCAACTAATAGTACGTTTTTGCCTTTAAATTCAGTGTTAATCGCATTCAATTTACGACGAACTGATTTTTTACGTTCTTGCTGACCAGGCATGATAAACGTACGACCAATATAGCGGTTTTTAACAAAACCTTGGCGATACGGTAGATCCATGCAACGGGCAATTTCTAAGGCGATATCACACGAGGTTTCAGGAATAGGAATAACCACATCAATGTCATGATCTTCCCATTCTTTCTTAATCTTTTCGCCCAACTTGGCACCCATGTTTACACGGCTAGCATAAACAGACACTTTATCAATGCTCGAATCAGGACGTGCAAAATACACGAATTCAAAAATACACGGAGCATAGCTTGGGTCTGCAGCACATTGACGGGTAAATAATTGCCCATCAAGTGAAATATAAATAGCTTCGCCAGGTGCCACGTCACGCATCACTTCAAAGCCAACAGCGTCTAAAGCAACACTTTCTGAAGCAACCATATATTCAGTGCCGGTAGGCGTTTCATGTTTACCAAGTACCAATGGACGGATACCAAATGGGTCACGAAATGCAACTAAACCTTGACCGATGATCATGGCCACTACAGCATAAGCACCGCGGGTTTGCGCATGCACTTTGGCAACAGCATCAAACACTTCATCAGCACTTAAGGTTAAACTGCGCGTTTCTTGTAACTCATCGGCTAACAGGTTTAACAAGATTTCGGAGTCAGAAGTAGTATTAACATGACGACGCTTTGTCACTAGGCTTTCAGCCAGTTCAATCGTATTAGTCAAGTTACCGTTATGTGCTAACGAAATACCAAATGGCGAGTTAACATAAAACGGTTGAGCTTCTGATGCACTCGAGCTACCAGCAGTAGGATAACGAACATGTCCAATACCGGCATTGCCTTGTAAACGCTGCATATGTTTAGGCTCAAACACATCTTTGACTAAGCCGTTTGCTTTACGTAAACGAAACGCATTCATGTCAACAGTCACAATACCTGCTGCGTCTTGACCACGATGTTGAAGCACAGTTAGCGCATCATAAATGGTCTGATTAACTGTTGATTTTCCTACTATTCCGACGATACCACACATGGGTAAGGTTCCTCACTGTAAAGTGTTTTATGTTTATATTTGGGGTACAAAGCTTGACGTGTTTTCCAGATAGTTAAAAAACCACTGAATAACCACACCAAATTCAGGTACAAGTACAGAATCGTGCCACCATTTAGAATCTGGAAATGCTGTAAACGCATCCATGAAAAACAGTAAAGCACTAACGATCAACGCGCCACGAATGGCACCAAAACACAGGCCTAACACTCGGTCTGTGCCCGATAAGCCTGTTTTGGCCACTAGCTGGCCGAGTAAATAATTAACGAGTGCCCCTAAGATCAGGGTAATGATAAAAAGAATAGCAATCGCCACACCGTTTCTGACTAACTCGTCCTGCATTTGGGTTAAATGAGCAGCAAGATCGAGGTAAAACTGGCTAGCGATAAAGAATGCAGCAAACCAAACCACAAGAGACATGGCTTCTTTGGCAAATCCGCGGATCAAACTGATTACAGTTGATAACCCGATGACGATAATAATTGCGTAATCAATCCAAACCATGAAGATGGGGATCCGGTATAGGGTTCAAGACGGCGGGATTCTAACAGAGACAGAGATGTTTCTCACCTCTGATTGTACAAATTATTCTTGCGTGATTAAGAACAATCAAATTGTAAATATTAATCACCCAAGCAAAATACCGTCTGAATAGGTTATTGTTCTTGTGGATTATAGGCAACGATTTTGCCTTTTAATCCGGTTAATTTGAATATAGGTTGCTGACGAGCTTTAAGTTTATCTTCTGATACTTCAGGGCCAACGAACACTCGGGTGAGTTTTCCCTCGACAGGCGTTTTAGGCAGTGTGTAAGCCGTAAATCCAGCTTTACGCAGTTGAATAATCAACGCTTTTACATTAGTAATATTATTAAAACCGCCTAACTGCAGCGTAAAGCCTGCGGTGATCGGTGCAGAGGTTTTATTCGCTACCTGGACTTGAGGTTTTTTGACCGTTTTAACCACAGCAGGCTTTTCAACTACTTGAGCCACTTCTTTAGCCGGTTCTTTGGTTGCTTCCTCTTCACCTAATGCCACAATATCGTTGCTAAGGTCTTGTGGTTCTGCAATCGTTAATACTTGGAACTCTTCTACTTTTTCAGCAGAATTAGGGCGATTTGGAGCTGTTAATCTAGCTGGTCGTAAAGGAATTTCAGTGAATTCCTCAACAACCTGAGCTTTTTTACCGTCTAATAAATCAGGTAAAAAAATCACTCCCAAGGCCACGAGTACTATGGTTCCTACCAAACGATTTTGAAATTGACGATTCAAAGCTAATTCCCTTCTTTAACCAAATGACGTTTATGATGATTTCTAAAAACGACGTCTTAAACAAATAGTGTTTATAACAATTTAAACCCTGCGACAGTATAAAAAGAGCCAAATACAATGACCACATCATCGGCTTTCACTGTCGTTTGGATCGCGTGCCATGCACTGCTGATATCAACAAACTCACTGGCACGGTCACGGCAAGCATCATTAGGCAATGCTTGACGCAGAGTTTGCGCTGATGCGCCACGTGGAATATCTAAACTGACGAAGTTCCAGTGACTAATTTGCTCGGCTAATGTCGCTAATACTGACGTAATATCTTTATCTTTAAGCATGCCACACAAGGCTACAATACGACGACCTTGATACGCCTGCAATTGCTGGGCTAAATATCTGGCCGCATGGGGGTTATGTGCCACATCTAAGAGTACTAAAGGTTGCTCACTGACTTGCTCTAATCGTCCAGCGAGTTGAGCTTGCTGCAAACCTTGGTTAATCTGCTGCTGACTAATGTGCGGCCAAATATGGCTTAGCAAGGCTACAACACTCGCCGCATTGGCCAGTGGTAGCTTTGGTACACTCAGCCCTGAATATGTTTGCTGCATTGATGTAAAGTGCCATTGGTCTGAATGGCTCTGGTCTTTATGGTAATCAAACTCATGACCAACACGATAAAGTGTAGTCCCAATTTGATGCGCATATTCAGTGACGCTCATAGGCAAATCGGGTTCACCAACAATGGCCAGGCAATCGGGGCGAAACACACCGGCTTTTTCTCTGCCAACCAGTTCACGGGTATCCCCTAAATATTCTTGATGATCAAGGTCAATAGAGGTAATGATCGTGGCGGTGGAATCAATCATATTGGTGGCATCTAACCTGCCCCCTAAGCCCACTTCCAGAATAATCACATCGACTTTAGCAGCTTTAAATAAATATAAACCGGCTAAGGTAGCATATTCAAAAAAGGTTAATGAAATATCACCACGAGCGGCCTCAATGGCACAAAAGGCTTCAATAAGAGAGGCATCACTGGCGTCTTGCTGATTAATCTGTACTCGTTCATTGTAGTGCAGTAAATGCGGTGAGCTGTAAACACCCACCGACAAATCAGCTTGGCGTAAAATCGACGCGAGCATGGCGCAGGTTGTGCCTTTGCCATTGGTACCGGCTACAGTAATCACTTTAGCAGGAGCCAAATCAATCACCTCAAGACGCCTAGCAACAGCGCTCACTCGAGTTAATCCCATATCAATTTCACTAGGATGAATAGCCAGTAAATAATCCAGCCATTGATTTAAGCTTGATTGTTGATTAGGAACAGTAATTTCAGACGCGATTGACATAATTCAATACCATTTAACGTATGCAAACCTTAGCAGGTGTTGCAGTAATATACTCTGGGTTTAACAACTCAAAAATGACCAACATCACTTTAGTCGAGCATAAACAATGGCCCGAGAGACAACTTAGGCAGCTGATATTGCTCTGGGTAAGTCACATCGACTAAATACAATCCATTAGGTTTAGCCGTCGCAGCAGCTTGCTTGCGATTTTTCAGAGCCAACAGTTCAGAGATCCACTCAATAGGTTGATTGCCTAAACCGATTTGCAATAATGAACCCACAATATTACGCACCATGTGATGTAAAAATGCATTAGCTTGAATATCGACCATGATGTACATGCCTTGGCGAGTCACATTGACTTGATGCACATTACGAAATGGGGTTTTAGATTGACAATGCAGCGCTCTAAAACTGGTAAAATCGTGTTCACCAACAAAAAGTTGCGCAGCTTGATGCATCAATTTTTCATCAATATCGCCGTGATAATGACTCACTCCGGCACTGAGAATACCAGGGCGTAGCTTATGATTATAAATAACATAACGATAGCGTCTGGCCAATGCACTGTATCTGGCATGAAAACTGTCATCAACTTCTTTTGCCCATCTCACCGCTACACTGTTGGGTAAATTAGCATTAACGCCTTGTGTCCACGCCGTCATTGGACGTTGCACATTGGTGTCAAAATGCACCACTTGCCCAGTACCATGTACTCCGGTGTCAGTTCGTCCAGCACACGATACGGTTATAGGCTCATTAGCCACATAACTTAACGCTTTCTCAATCTGGGCTTGCACTGAATCGACATCGAGTTGGCGCTGCCACCCACAAAACCCACTACCATCATACTCAACACCTAACGCGACCCGCATGCCTATATCCTCTACTCAATAATGGCGCGCAGTTTATCACAAAAAAACGGCGCATGTATCTGCGCCGTTTGCTTTTATATGGTCAACATAAGCCTGTATTTTAAGCCTATGAGACCTCATTTAGTGGGTTAACTGAAACTGTTAATTAAATTCTTAGCTTCTAATTGTTGACGTTCATTACCGTCGATTTGCACTTCTTTTAATAATGCTCGAGCACTGTCTTGATCTTCAATTTCAATGTATGCCCTGGCTAAATCAAGTTTGGCATTAACAGAGTTTTCTTCATCATCAACATCAACCATATCTGGATTGCCGATTAACGAGTTTACAGAGCCCATATCAACACTAACGTCTTTATATTGATCTGTTTTATCGTCATCTTCATCCGCATCGTTCAACAATTTATCAATATCAATGTAGCCGTTTTCACGTTCAAAACGCATTAAGTCATCATCACTGGCTTTATATGCTGAAGATTTGCTACGTTCTTTTTCGTCAAGTGCCGCTAATGCTTCATCAACCGTTAAGTTGTTATCGCTAAGGATATAATCGTCTTCAGAGCTATAGTCATCATCATTGTCATCATCTTTTAATGACTGTGAAAATGCTGCCAATAAATCATCATCACTTACCTGTGGCTCATCGACTTCTCTTTCATCAGCCGCTGACTCAACCGCATTAAGTAAATCACTTTCCCAATCTAATAACTCAGGTTTAGGTTTGCTCGATTTAAGATCATTAAAGAAACCAGAATCTTTATTGGCCTTATTTTGCGCGACCGATGGCGGCGTATCGTCATCGTCCATTTGAGCCAACAATGCCTCAAGACCATCATCATCTGTCTCTGCCGCTATTTTAGTAGCAGGCTCTGGCTCAACCTCGGTATCACTATCAACATCGCTGTCAGTCGCGCTACTTGATGCTAATGCCGCCTCAAGTTCAGCCTCCAACCAGCTGTTATCTTCCTCTTCGCTGTCGACTGCAGTATCAACTTTGGGTTCTGCTGCCGCAGGAGCTTGGTTGTCTTCAATATCATCGTCTGTTGAAGCTAAGTCGGTTTCAGTTTCAGTTTCAGTAAGATATTGGTCAAACTCGTCAAATAATTCATTATCTTCAAGAGCCTCTTCGACAGATGTCGAACTATCAGCATCAGTGGCAGAAGGTGAATCGTCGGTTGCTTTCTCTTCAAAGCTGGCCAATAGAGCATTAATATCATCATCGATAGATTCATCATCGGCGACTAGTTCTTCAGCAGCGGTATCATCCTCTAACTCAGCGGCAATTTGTGCTTGTAGCGCAGCGTTGTCCTTATCAGTAGTATCAGACTCAATAACCGGGTCATTAAGGCTAGCTAACAATGCATCGATGTCATCATCACTGGTTTCATTATCGTCATTAGCATCAGTGATATCTTCATCAGTTAATTCTGCAGCAATTTGCGCCGCTAAATCATCATCTTCTTCGGCAAATGTAGAATCAATAACCGGTTCATTTAAGCTCGCCAATAATGAATCAATATCTTCATCGCTGCTCTGTTCATCCTGGTCATCTGCATCGTCTTGTAACTCAGCAGCAATTAACGCGGCAATGTCATCATCATTGTCAACTGAATCGCTGGTAAGAGGTGCCAATTCGTCTGCTTCAGCACGGTTATCGCCGCTATCTTGCGAACCGTCTTGATCACTCTCATCTTTTGTGGCAGATAAGCCAGCAAGCAGCTCGTCAGCATTATCTTCAGTATTGGTGTCATCAGTGGATAAAGTGTCATCAGCAGGTGAGTAATCATCTGCAGATATAGTCTCATCCGATTCAGCAGGCGTATCACCAGACTCGGCAGGCATGTCAAAATCAGCTAATAATGAATCGATATCATCTTCAGCGGTGGCCGCTTCGGGTTTACTCTGTGCAGGCGCAGCATCAGACTCAGCCGGCATATCAAATTCAGCTAACAATGAATCAATATCATCTTCGGCTGTGGCCGCTTCGGGTTTACTCTCTGCAGGCGCAGCATCAGACTCAGCTGGCAGATCAAATTCAGCCAATAACGAATCGATATCATCTTCGGCTGTGGCCGCTTCGGGTTTACTTGCTGCAGGTGCAGCATCAGACTCAGCTGGCAGATCAAATTCGGCCAATAACGAATCAATATCATCTTCGGCGCTATCCGCCATAATGGGTTTATCAGCTTCATCAGACTCAGCCGGCATATCAAATTCAGCCAATAAAGAGTCAATGTCATCTTCGGCAGTTGATTGCTGAGGTTTTACAGCAGCAGCTGCAGCAACCGACTCTGCTGGCATATCAAATTCAGCTAATAACGAATCAATATCATCTTCGGCAGCTGCATCTAAAGCATCAGTGTCATTATTTACAATGTCGTCAGCATCTAGCTCAGCTAATAAGCTGTTTATATCATCCTCTGACGCGTTAGAATCTAGGGATTGATCAGGATCATCATCTAACCCAGCAAGCAGACTGTCTAGATCATCGTCATCTTCAAGCGGTGGCAGATCAGAATCTTGATCATCCATGGCTTCAGCCCATAAATCGTCTAAAGAAGTGCCCTCATCTTCAGGCACTTTTTCATCAATGAACATATCTGAAGCCATGTCCATCTCAGCATCACCGCTCATTTGGACTTCAGGCTGTAAATCAACGCTATCTAAATCCAATAAATCATCAATCGACTCTTCATCATCGGTATCTAAATGAACCACTATATCGTCAGAGTCGTCAGCGGCTTGTGTTGGATCGAGCGCTTTCTCGGCTTGAGTTTCTGTATTTGCTTCAGAAAGCTGAGACTTCTTACTCCGGCGACTGAGTAACCAAAATATAAGCCCAAATATCGCCAAAAGCGGCACCGATGCAGCCAAGATCAGCAACATAGTGTTGTCCATTAAGCTGCGCCAAAAGTCAGTCGGCTCCTCAATAACGGGGGCAGCATTCTCGCCTTGGTCTACGAGTTTTTTATTTTCTAAACTTAGGGCATCAAATTTTTCGCGTAATAGCTGTAAATCTTCTTCAAGCGACGAAATGTTTAATGACATTTGTTCAATTTTATTTTTCAACGCTTGATTGTCATTGTTACTGACCATTAACTCATCTTGTGAGCGCGCTAGCTCATCGGTAAGCATTAATGTTTTTGCATTCGCTTTATCTAGCGAGCTGTTTAGCTCACTCACTTCAACAACATTCGCTTGGTTAATCGCTTTGGTTTGAACCTCAACAGCAGGGGGTTGTGGGGCTATTTGCAGTGGTTTTGTTGCTGTAGGTTTTTTGGCAATATCCACTTTAGGAGATTGCACCGGTTTGCTGGCGGGACGGGGCTGAGTTTGTCTACTCATGCGGCTGTCATCTTGCTCTGCGCGGCGTTTAGCGACATCATTGGGAATAGCGGCTATCTCATCGGCAGAAGGAATCAGTAATATCATTCCTCGCTCTAGTGTATTGTAATTATTACCGCTAAATGCGTGCGGATTAGCATCAAATAACGCCGCCATCACTTGATAAACACTAACCTTGTCACTGGGTCTGACTTTTTGCGCAATACTCCAAAAGGTATCTCTTGACGTCGTCGGACCATATTGGCGTTTGGCTGGTTGTTTAACCTCGCCATTGGGACCAGTAATTTTGAGCGTTTCAGCTTGTGCCGACTCAATAATTTGTACACTGGTTAAGCCAACGGCTGTGCAGGCGATCAAACCTACAATATATGAAGTACGCAAAGTCATCCCATCCTTCCCATTTAGCGCTATTGAGTTACCGACTTGGCAACAGGCTTTAGGCAATTTTTATCGTTAGTATTATGGTCGTTAACTATATCTGATCACATCCATGATGAGCCAATTTCGCAGGCAATTTCAATGTTATTGATGTTAAAAATGATATGTTTACGACTATAAACTAGATTTACCACACCTGCTACTATTGGGATCAGTAAAACGAAAAAAGCCTGCGCATTGCAGGCTTTTTAAACTAAATCGCGTAACTGATTAAGTCATTACTGATCATAAAAACGTGACTAGTAATAATCTCTAATCAAAATCTCGGCGATTTGCACACTGTTTAATGCTGCACCCTTACGAATATTATCGGCAGTAACCCATAAATTTATACCGTGAGAATGAGAAATATCTTTACGAACACGACCAACGTAAACAGGATCGTTACCAGCGGCTTCAGTGACAGCTGTTGGATATTCGCTATCATCATCAAATAATTCTACGCCAGGTGCGTTACGTAATACGGCTTTAACATCTTCGGCATCAACAGGTTGACGAGTTTCAATGTGGATAGCTTCTGAGTGACCATAAAAAACAGGCACGCGCACAGCCGTTGGATTAACGACAATTTCATCGTCACCAAAAATTTTCTGCGTTTCCCACACCATTTTCATTTCTTCTTTGGTGTAGCCGTTTTCCATGAACACATCGATTTGCGGCAATACGTTAAACGCAATTTGCTTTGGATAAACCGACGGCTCTGAAGGCAAACCTTGCAGTAATTTAGCTGATTGACCCGCTAACTCATCAATCGCCTTTTTACCGGTACCCGATACAGACTGATAAGTCGCCACGTTAATACGTGAAATGCCAAACGCATCATAAATAGGCTTAAGCGCCACTAACATTTGGATGGTTGAACAATTAGGATTGGCGATAATATTGCGATTTCGAAAATCAGCAATCGCTTCTGGATTAACTTCAGGCACGACCAATGGCACATCAACGTCATATCTAAAATGTGAAGTATTATCGATAACGACACAACCTGCTTCACCTGCAATAGGCGCCCATTTAGCCGAAACATCGCCACCAGCAGAAAAGAAACCAATTTGTGCTTGGGTCCAATCAAACGTTTCTACGTCAAGAATTTCAACTTGTTTACCGTGAAAACTGACCGTTTCGCCAGCACTGCGACTGCTCGCTAATGGAAACAACTTAGCAACCGGAAAATTACGCTGCTCGAGGATCTCAATCATAGTTTGACCCACTGCGCCCGATGCACCTAAAACGACTACATTAAATTCTTGAGACATAATTAACGCCCGACTCCATATTTTCCAGTTTGAACAATCAATCTACCTTAGTTTAGTTGTGCTTTACTAGGGTTAATGTACTAAAAAAGCCGACTTTGAAGTGATTTTTTCTCAACTGGCTAAAATTACTGTTTTTTAGCCTTAATCTGTGCGCTTGTCGGCAATATTCACATTAGCTTATCAATTAAAACCTAAAGCATTCAACATCGATGGGTTTATCGAACCAGCAGATAAATAGTCTACAGATTGCGTTAACGAGATAGCACTATATTCACGACGATAAGTGTGATTTTTACGCATTAGATCAAAACCTGTCGCGGTTGAAAAACACCCCCTAAAGTTAAAATCATCATCACGTAAATCATAGACCAAACGCGACAATTTCAGCAATTGGCCTTCAGTTAAATCGCCTTGGCTAACAATTTGGTTAAATTGGAACGCCGGTAATAAACTCTCCAATGATTTCTTTACTGGAAAATCAAGTAACTCACACCACTTTTGATACAACATAAACGTACCGCGAGCTTTGCCTTCAAGGCTATAACCAGCAATATGCGGCGTAGCAAACTCTGCCAAGGCAACTAATTCGGCCATTGGGTTAGGTTCACCTTCCCACACATCAAGCACCAGTTTGACATCATCGCGTTGCAGTTTAAATTTGATCAACGCTCGGTTATCAATCACCTCACCTCGACAGCAATTTAGTAACCAAGTATTGGGCTTTAACTTATTCAGTCGAGCCTCATCAAACAAGTACCAGGTTTTGTGCTCACCTTCTTTGGTGATAGGTACATGCAAACTGATAATATCGGCCTGCTCAATAATCGTATCAAGTGACACAAACTCACGGGTATCACCTTGCAAGGCTTTAATGGGGTCACACAACAACACTTTTAGCCCATAAGCTTGCATACACTTCGCGGCTGCAGTGCCGGTATTACCAGCCCCGACAATCCCCACCACTTTACCGGCTAAAGACTCACCAAAACGCTGAGCTAATTCCAACATGGCAATAAAAGCATACTCACCGACTGCTGTGGCGTTACAACCAGGGGCGTTAGTGAAGTAAATATTGCGTGTCGAAAGATACTCAACATCAACATGATCGGTACCAATGGTCGCACTGCCGACAAATTTAAGTTTATGTGCATTGTTAATTAATGCAGCATTCACTTTCGTCACCGAACGCACCAGTAACACATCAGCATCTTCGACTTGTTTAGGGGTCAAGGTTCGGCCGTTTACATATTCTATCTTGCCTAAGTAGCCAAATAAGGCATCAACATAAGGCATGTTTTCATCGGCAATTATTTTCATTTGGGTATCTTATTCACTGCGAGTTTAACGACATGGCATCGCGTTTTTTTATGGCCAGTATCTTATACCAAATTCACCCAGCTCGTCATTGGAAATAGCGCTGAATATTATCGCTGACTAAACCTAGATACTAGAGCGGACTTCGTCCTGCTAGTTCGCTTCGCGGCTATAAAAGCTAAGCAGTTACAATCAGAAATAACCGACAAATATCTACGATATACGCTTAAATCGCTTTCGCTTTTATAGCATCTAGCCGCAAAGCGACCTAGCATCTAGGCATTTAGGCATTTAGCCGCAGCGTTCGCTTGTTATCTTTTTTTCTCTAGGCAAAAGGCAACAAAAAAGCCAGCAAGGTTACCCAAGCTGGCTTTAACATCATTCGCGGCTTAAACCACTAACAACGCATTATGCTTTATATTTACGCATCACTAATGTTGCGTTAGTGCCACCAAAACCAAAGCTGTTGCTCATAATGGTGTTCAACTCAGTGTTACGCATTTCACGAACCACAGGCATGCCAGTCGCTTTTTCATCAAGATTATCGATGTTGATGCTTGGCGCAATGAAACTGTCTTCCATCATGATCATGCTGTAAATCGCTTCATGAACACCCGCAGCACCTAAAGCGTGACCAGTCAAAGACTTGGTTGACGCGATAGCTGGCATTTTTTCACCAAATACTTCGCGTAACGCTTCAAGTTCACGCATGTCACCTACTGGAGTAGAAGTACCATGAGTATTGATATAATCAACCGGCGTATCTACATCGGCTAATGCCATCTGCATACAACGCACCGCACCTTCGCCAGACGGAGCAACCATGTCATAGCCATCAGATGTTGCACCATAGCCAATAATTTCAGCATAAATCTTCGCACCACGTGCTAATGCATGCTCTAATTCTTCAACAACAACAATCCCGCCGCCGCCAGAAATAACAAAACCATCACGGTCAGCATCATAAGTACGAGACGCTTTTTCAGGGGTATCATTGTATTTAGTTGATAACGCACCCATAGCGTCAAAGCCCATGGTTAATGTCCAATCAACTTCTTCAGCACCACCAGCAAACACCATATCTTGCTTACCCATCTGGATAAGTTCAACAGCATGGCCAATACAATGGGCCGAAGTGGCACAAGCTGAACTAATTGAATAGCTCATACCTTTAATTTTAAACGGTGTCGCCAAGCAAGCACTTGCGGTACTAGACATAATACGAGGTACTATATAAGGTCCTACACGCTTAACGCCTTTTTCACGCAGCGTATCAGCGGCCTGAACTTGGTTTTTTGACGATGCGCCACCCGTACCAGCAATCAGACCGACACGGAAATTAGAATACTGTTCTTCTGTTAAATTAGCATCAGCAATCGCTTCCTGCATAGCTATGTAAGCATATGCAGCAGCATCGCCCATAAAGCGAAACGCTTTACGATCGATATGATCAGCTGGGTTCATTTTAATGTCGCCCCAAACTTTGCTGCGTAATTGCATTTCTTCAAACTGTGCCGAGTGAGTAATACCGCTACGACCCGCTTTCAATGACTCAGTCACTTCTTGCTTGTTATTGCCGATACTTGAAACAACACCCATTCCGGTGATCACGACTCTTTTCATTTTTATACTATCCATTTGGTACATGTCGGTACTTAATTGTGGCAATCATAGCTGCTTTAACGCAATTAAGTGGTCAGCTTTCCATAAACGCAGGTAAAATAATGCCAACTTATCGGCTCTGAGTAAAATATTTTGAATAAAACTACTTTGTTATCTACATCTAACAACTTACACACATTACCAATCTGTGAATTGTTAGGCGACAACGTCAATCAAAACAGTCGATATTCACAACAAGTTAACCACTATATCAGTACTGTATTGCAAACCAGTGACTATGATGCAAAATCTAACCGCAATCAGCGTGAATTATTAACGCTAGGTCAATTTGGTTTTGGTAATGGTCATGAAATCATACTGCTATTAGCAGCCTTACAACAGGTAAACCTGCAAAACGACTTAAAACAGGTCCACAAACGAGTTCATATTAGTGTATTTGAACCCATCGCCATAAACCGCAAGCAAATCGAACATCAATGGCAACAACAAGGGCTACTAAATACACATAATCCATTATGCCCTTTTGCTCAAGCTTTGCTCGATTGTGAAATAGCTGCAATCGAAGGTTGCCAACGCCTAAGTCTTCTGCAAAGCCAAGTGACGATTGACCTATATCAAGGTTCGCCACTGGAGCAAGTTAAAACTATCGCTACGCCGAATAAACAAAGGATAACACATTGGTTTGCCCTACCCCATACGAGCCTAGAGACTTATTCGGATCATTATTTTAATCAGCAACTGCTTTGGCAATGTGGACGCATTAGTACTGATAATGCAACATTTTTTGCCAGTACAAGTCATGACGATGTTGCGCTATCCATTAATGAGCAATTATCACGTTGTGGTTTTTTAACTGCCACATCATCGCAAGAAAATGATGACATAGCTATCGCAGAACGTCAGGCACTGAGACAACAAACCCGCCAGCAATTTGCTTATAACCCCATACCTCCTTTACCTTCTCGCGACGGCAGTCCTATCGCTATTATAGGTGGCGGCATTGCTTCAGCAAGTCTTGCCCTATCTTTAGCTGAACGTGGTAAAGAAGTGGTCATTTATTGTAAAGACGACACATTAGGACAAGGCGCCTCGGGCAACAAACAAGGCGCTATTTATCCTTTATTAACGCCAGAAAATGGCCCACTAAGTCAGTTTTTTCAACAAGCCTTTCTATACAGCCGACGAAGAATTCAGGCTTTAGCGGATAATGGATTTAATATTAGTCATGACTGGTGTGGTGTTTTGCACACAGGCTTTGATCAGCGTAGCCAAACAAGATTAGATAAAATCATTGATGGTCAAGCATGGCCAACTGAAATTGCTTTTAAGGTAAACCCGAGCCAAGCGACACAACTGGCCAAAGTGGATATCGATAAGTCGGGCTTTTATTATCCATTAGGTGGCTGGGCCTGCCCGTTTGAATTCGCACAAGCTAGCATTATCAAAGCACAATCATTAGCCAAGGTTCGCGTTATCTATAATAGTGACATTAGCTCACTGGAATCACATCCATCTGGCTGGCAACTGCTTAGTGGCGAAAATAACACCCTTATAGCAAGGCACGACCAGGTCGTCATTGCATCAGGTGCTGAACTGACTCGCTACAAGCAAACAAAACAGCTACAAATCACCGGTTTTAGAGGCCAAGTGAGCCATGTTCCTCCACAAGGTGAATTGGCACAACTCAATACTGTTATCTGCGCTAATGGTTATCTTACGCCACAACACAATCAACTTCATTGCGTTGGAGCAAGCTATGTCAAAGATCCTAAGCACTTAGATTTTTGCCCATTAGAACAACATGAAAACAGTCTAAAAATGCAACAAAGCTTTCCCAATTCAAACTGGCCTAATGATATTGATGTTTCAAACAACGATGCCAGAGTTGGCGTAAGGATGGTCAGTCGCGATCATTTCCCAGTAATGGGCTGCGTACCTGATGTTGAAGCGTTATTTACCCGATATGCCGTGCAGCAGCAATCGAAAGACAAGCCCAGCCTATGGCAACGTTACTGGCAAACAACACCAGCACCAATTTATGACGGGTTATATGTATTAGGAGGACTCGGCTCACGCGGCCTAAGCTCAGGCCCACTCGTAGCCGAATGCTTAGCAGCAAACCTCTGCGGCGAGCTATCACCACTAAGCCTAGAGCTACAAGCTTTGCTTAGCCCCAATAGAATGTGGCTGCGTAAACTGCTAAAAGGTAAGGCGTTGATTTAATAAGAGCTGTTACCGAATACAAAGCAAAGTAGACAAAGACCTGGGTCTGAAGTTTTTACTTTTGGGGGCCAGAATTGTCATCATCTTAACGAATCGTATATATTCCTCATTGGTTTGAATAATTATATCCATAAATTATTCACATGACTTATTCCATCCACCTAAGCGCTGCAACCGTAAACTTGACTTATATTTATTACGAATATAACGCATAGCTGGCACTTCTATCAGTCTCGCCATTAGACTTGCAATAATCAGACTAATGAAAATAGCACATACTATACCGACGTAAGGATTTAAACCTTGGGAATAAAATTTATTGATTATTACATACCCAATATTCTGATGAATTAAGTATAGTGAATAAGATATACTTCCTAAAAAAACTAATGGTCTCAATGACAAAAACTTCAAATAACCAAATAGAGCACAATAAAATATAATATAAAAACAAATAAACAAAAAACAAAAACCTATAGAATAAGTAAATAATGTTGAAGCCAATGAGAATAAAAGATAGAAATAAGTAGACTTACTTGGATTTACACTAGATAGTTTATAAAAACAAATTCCAGCTAGAAAAAAAGACAAATGTTTAAGTAAAAAAATAACATAAATTGATGATGGAAGTGTATAAAAACCTAATGAGTTAAAAATACTAATCAAAATTATAAACGAGAAGATTTTCTCTACGTGTTTTAAAGTAGAAGATAAGTACAATAAAAAGATCCAAAAATAAAATGTCAGTTCAACAGTTAAAGTCCAATAAACACCATCTACATTGGGTACTTTTAAATATTCCTGGAACATAAGAAGATTAAAAACTGCATCAACAAATGTAACTTCACGTCCCGGTAATGAAAAAATTGCTACGACAGAGAAAGTTAAAAAAACAGCAAACCAATAAGCAGGATACAGTCGAGATATACGAGATATAATAAAATCTAAAGGTTTTTCTGTCCGATTAATGGTCCAAAAAATAACAAAACCACTAACCATAAAAAAAAGCTGCACACCGAACTGCCCATAGTAAGACCAGTCAGTAATAACATTACTGTGTCCATATATGTTATTGTAGTGATGAAAATAATGAAAAAAAACCACTGCAATTGCTGCGATACCCCTTAAAGCGTCTAACTCTAACAATCTTTTTTTACTCATAACGATTCTCTAAAATTATCAAAACAAGCCTATTACTCTCAAGCATTATTGACTGTAAAAATACTTGAACATAAATATTGAATATGTTGTGTTATTACTATTAAGTATTTAATAATAGCTACAACCTTACTATTATCTATTTGATTTTTTATTATTAAATAGTTGCCCTGGAACTTCTATATATTTATATGTAAATATTGATACAGTTACAACCATAGCTAATATAATAATTGAGATTATATTGTTGATAAAACCTGAACCAAATGTTAAAAACCTAACATTGTCAATCATAGGTGCTAACTTTTCTCCTGTTAATTTCTGAGCAACCATGGCAACTGAAATAAAACAAAACAATAGTGCAGCATGAGTCATATAGATAGAATAAGATAACTTACCAATAAATTGAAAAAAATTAGCCTTTAATATTCTTGAAAAAAAACCTGACTCGAATGAGAATAAAAGCACGGTAAATAAAAACAGTAATGGAGCTAATGTTTCACGATTGTCAATCTTTGATTGGGTAATAAAAAAAACACAAGCTAACAAAGAGAGTTCCATTATACTTCCAAGAAGATATGATGGTTTATGGTTTAATGTTTTTTTATAAACAAAATATGTAAAAGCACCACCAAAAAAGCAAAATAGACCGCTAAAAGCCTGAGGTGTTAAAATTTTGACATCCAAATTAATACACAAAAGAGATAATAAAAAAATAAAAAACCAAGAGTACACACGTTTAAATTTAAAGATTGATACTGATAAAAAAAGAAATACATACAGGTAAAACTCAATACTTATACTCCAAGATGGATAATTAAACGACAGGTGGTTAGCAGACCATATCCATGATTGTAAAAGTAATAAATTTGGCACTAACTCTTCAATAGAGGCCGCATTTGTAAAGGGCATATTTGTAAATATAAACCCACCAAAATTATAAGCAAGTAACTTTCCAACTTCAATAATAATGAATACAATCAGCATAAATAAGTGTAATGGGTAGATCCTAAAAAATCTTGCTCTCATAAAGTGAGCAAATTTTATTTCAGGTTTAAACCCATAACCATGCGCTAATACAAAACCACTTAATACAAAAAAGAATTCTACAAATATTGCACTACCTCTAAAAAAATCAAGCTCTGTAAATGAACCAACCAAACGTGTGTGAAAAAATACAACAGAAAGAGCACACAAACCTCTAAATGAATCTAATACTAAAAACCTTTCTTTCATTATATTTGACCTTTAAATCAATATGACCGATGTTATACTAAGTAAATTAAATATCAAAATGAAAATAGACATATTACATTTAAAATCCAAATAAACCATATGCTTATTAAAATAAGCATATGGTGAGTTTTATAATTAATCACTTATAATGATTTAACAATAATGTAATTTCTTTAGTAAAATCACTACCTAGTTTAGGGTCACGTAAGCCGTATTCAACAAACGCTTTCATGTAGCCCAACTTGTCACCACAATCGTGTGACTTACCAGTCATATTGAAGGCTTCAACCGTGTCAGATTCAATCAGCATATCAATAGCATCAGTTAATTGAATTTCATCACCGGCACCCGGTAAGGTTTTAGCCAGAAGATCCCAAATCTTTTCTGACAACACATAACGACCAACAACTGCTAGGTTAGAAGGTGCTTTTCCAATCTCTGGCTTTTCGACCATATTAAATATTTTAGTCGAGTCACCTGGATTAATCGTTTCACCGTGACAATCGGCAATACCATACTTATTAACTTGGTCATCCGGAACTGGCGCAACCATAATTTGACTGGCATGAGATTCACGATAACGAATTAACATTGACGCTAAGTTTTCGGTGCGTTGATCAGCAGAATACGAATCTAAAATTACGTCAGGTAACACAACCGCAAAAGGATTATCACCAATACACGGCTTAGCACATAAAATAGCATGCCCTAGCCCTTTAGCTTCGCCTTGGCGAACATGCATGATGGTGACGTTTTTAGGGCAAATAGCCTGTACTTCGTGTAATAACTGACGCTTAACACGTTTCTCTAAGGTAGATTCAAGTTCATAAGATTTATCAAAATGGTTTTCAATGGCGTTTTTACTGGCATGAGTCACCAATACAATTTCTTTAATCCCTGCGCTCACACATTCATCAACAATATATTGAATCAATGGTTTATCTACCAATGGCAACATCTCTTTCGGGATGGCCTTAGTCGCTGGTAACATACGAGTACCTAAACCAGCAACGGGAATAACAACTTTCATAAATATCCTTATTTAGCTGACGCTAAGACTAAAGTGATTAAAAGTGAAAAGTAAAACTGAAATTTAAAAGTAAATAACAAGAATAAAACTAAAATACATTAGGCATGGCTTGAGACCTTGGCGTATCTGAAGGCAAATAACGCACTAACCAGCACAAGCTTAAGATGGTTAAAAAGAGTAAGGTATTGGAAGGAGACTGAAGATTAAAATCAACAGAAATATGCAGTAGCATATGCACAATAGCCATTGCACAACCAAAAGCGACACCTTTATAAAGTTTATTGTTGCGTAAATACATGGTTCGGCACGCCAACCAAAATGCATACAACACCCATAACCCTAAAATAGCTGTCATCACCACGCCGTACTCCACTACAAATTGTATATATTCATTGTGGGCATGATCATAAAAGCCAGAATAGAACTGCGGCTGGTATTGTGGAAATACGGTATAAAAACTGCCGCCACCTGTGCCGGTGAACAAATGCTCTTCAATAATTGGAATACTATCAATCACCACCTCATCACGAGTTTCTGACGCAAATGAAGTATCGTCTAAACGCTGCTTGAGCTTATCAACGCCAAAAATTGAACCGACAATCAACAAATCGAGAATAAAAATACTCACCACTAGAGGCTTAAACAAGGTGGGTGGACGACGGTAAATAAACATCGACAATAAAGACACAAGGCCCAAGGCGGTAAAAAATCCGGCATTGCCCATGCGTGAGCGACTTAAAATTAACCCAATCACCATGATGATGATGGCTAAACGTAAAATAAGTTTACGGCTGAATAATGTCGACAATAACCCAACGATGATGTCTCTGACGTCATGATCATTTTTAGTGGTCTTTAATTCAGATAGCAGCCAACCAAACGCGATAGAAAGACATAACGCCAAATAATTAGCAAAGTGATTTTGATAAACAAACGAACCTCTTGCTCTATCGCCGTCGTGGTAACCAAATATAGGCGATACATCGAGTTGTAATAAATGAATCAAGGTACCATAAAATGCTTGCAAGCAACCTGAAACGATAATCGCAATCAATAACCAACGAAGCGCTCGAGCATGTTGAAAGTATTGAGTTAATAACAGAATAAACAGGCTATAACAGAATGTTTTTAATAATTGCTGAGCAGTTTGATAAGCATCAACCGTATTAATAGCGGGGATCCAATTCAAGATCTGCAAACACAAATAGGCCAGCATTATTCCGGTTGGGATCAGTAAATGTTTTTGCCAACGATATCGTAATAAGAGTGCATTATGTTTAAAACAGTACACCACATGGCTAATCGCAAGTACTACGATAACAAACTCTAAAATGGCTAAGGCCCAAATACGATTACTGCCTAACGGAATTGGCATCCACACAATCAATGCGCATATTGCCAATATCATCACGCGATCAAACACCCCAAAAGACTGAGAACTACGTATACGATCATCCATTACCGGCACATATCCTTTTCAATCCATGTAATATCATTTTGGTTAACATCCACAGGTAAGTACTTGAAGTAGGTACATATAGTCGGCGTTAATTGATATTGTAAGGCGAGCATTTTTAAATCATTGCGCATAGTCCAATTAGCCATTGCAGCAATTTTTGCAGTGCTAAACACCAACTGTTTTTGCGTCGCCGTTAAAGATGACCAATGAGCAAACCCTATCGCTAATATTTGATGTAACACTTCTGGTGTATAGGGGCCATAGTGGAGTGCCTGTTGTAAATAAGGCCAAGCTGCTGCTAAGTCATGCTGAATAAAGGCTAGATTATAGGCATAATCGCTATAAGCATTTGGCCATGTTGGTCGTTGATTAATCGCATCGCGGTAAAGCTGATTAAAAACCTCATTATTGGGGGTAACTAATTGTGAAAAAGCGCCCCACTCCATCACTTTCACTAGCGTGAGCAAATAATGCGGATTCTGATCATCAATTTTAACCGCATAGTCGGCAGCCAATAACGCATTCGAATATTGTAGTGATGTCGGTGTATTGCCACTTTGCCACTGATCAACGTAAAAACGTGATTTAAAATAGTAGGCATTGGCCAAACCTTTCTGCAACAAAATGGGCAATAAACCCAATAAAACTAAAATAATGAGTGCGTATGTCACACGTCTTGCAGACCAGGTCATCTTACTCATTTACTACCTCGCCTGTTCAAATAATGGACTGGAAATACTATCCGGCATTGCTGTCGTCATCGAATAAGCATAGTCCTCATCAACTAACTGACGTATGGCATCATAAGCTAAGGCTAACTTAGGCGGGCGACGATTTAACGAATGACAATCGGATGCAACAATCGAATACAACTTGCGTTTAAGCAGATATTCACTCAATTGCTGTGGGCTAGGCCCCATATCACCAATCAGAGATGCGGCGGTTAATTGCAGCAAACACCCAGCCTTTACAAAAGGCATAATCCGATCCGGATGTGCTTGCAACTCTCTGTTTCGCTCAGGATGAGCGATCATTGGCAATACATCGTGGGCAAGTAACCACTGGATCAGTTTATCGGTACCCGGTGGAATATGGCTGCTAGGCAGCTCAAGCAGCAACACATCTTTTTTCTGGTGACGGCCTAAAAAAGGCAGTTGCTGTTGTTCAATAAACTGCAAAATCTCGGGAGTAATGCGCACTTCTGCAGCCACGCAAACTTCGATATTAAGATCAGTTAATGCTAATGCATCCGACAACACACCATAAGCGGAATGGATCGTTTGCAAGTTATTGTCAAAAGTCCCTAAATGAATATGAGGGGTTGCCACCATACGAGTTACCCCTTGCTCGACGGCTAATGCTACCAAACCAAGGGCCTCGTCAATTGACCTCGCCCCATCGTCGATATTCGGCAATATGTGGCAATGTAAATCTATCATGCCTTAGTGCTGTCCTTGCCTGATTGGCTATTATCCTTTATGGAATAGTCTGCACCATAAGCTTGATAGTAGCCATAATCACCCTGATAACGTTGTGCATCTTTAGTATTAAATTGATTTAACACCACACCAAACACTTTACTGCGGGCTTGATTCAATTTAGCTAAGGTTAACTTAATGGCTTCGCTACGGGTATGACCGGCTTTAACAACCAATACTGTGGCATCGCACAAGGACGTGATAATTAACGCATCACTAACCGCATGAACCGGCGGGGTATCGATAATGATTTTACCGTACTGAGTTTTAAGCTCGGTAAGTAGTTCAGCAAACTGAGCTGATGCCAATAACTCTTGTGGATTTAATGGCACAGCACCCGCTGGCATCACATCCACATTAGGCTTAACATCTTTTACAATACAGTGCTGTATACTGTCGGTACCCGATAACACATTAGCAAGCCCTGGCTGATAGGTGGGTAACCCAAAGCGCATACCTAAGCTAGACTTACGTAAATCAGCATCAATTATTAGCACTTTTTCCATGGTGGCATAAGCAAAAGCGATATTCATTGAGGTAGTGGTTTTACCTTCATTTGGATTTGACGAGGTCACTTCAATCGTAGCAAGTTTACTGCCCATGGCCATTAATGACATCGATGTTCGAATCGTTCTAACCGCTTCAGCATGTAAAGGTAAACTCGCATCATAAAAAGCAAAGTTAACCTCTTCGTAACTAGTACCTTTTTTCGCTTTCGGTACATAGCCCAAGGCTCGTTGTGATAAGAGTTTTTCAACATCATCACTGGTTTTAATAGTGTCGTTTAATGCATCCAGCACCAATACTAGTACCATGGCAAAACCTAAACTGGCAAAAAACGCCATGATAATGATGATTTTCTTTTTAGGTTTTTCAGGAAATAAAGGAACTACTGCACGGTCGGTAAAACGTGCCACAGGCGAATCAAAATCACCGGTAACAGCGGTTTCTTTTTGACGAGCTAAAAAAGTATCAAATAACTGTCTATTAGTATCTACTTCACGAAGTAAACGCTGATAATCAGTATCTTTAGTGCTTAAATTTTGAAAAGCGCCCTTTGCTTTACTAAACTGGGCTTCTAATGCCTGCAGTGTTTGCTCTGCAGTTTGCGCCTCATCCTCAATGCCTTGTACTAAACGACTAATTTGTTTGCGTAAATTTTGCTGCACCGTATTAAGTTCTGCTTGAGCAGCTATCATTTTAGGATGTTTAGGACCATACACTTGTTCAAGTTCTGACACTTTTCGTTCAACTAGGACGACTTCACGTTTGACGTTTTGAATTGATTGATGGGATGTGACCTCTGGTAGACTTTCTAAGCGACTGATATCTGTGGCACCGTAACGCTTAACCACCGCCATAAAACTATCAGCTTGAGCTTTGCGCGATCTTGCAACAGTAATTTCATCACTTAAACGTTCGAGTTCTTTGGCATCTAATGCAGTCACACCTTCTACGTCAATCAGACCATTTTCGGTACGAAACTGCTCTAACTTATGTTCAGATTGATCTAACTTCAAACGTAAATCTTCTAAACGACCGCCTAACCACACATTGACTTTTTGCGTCATGCCGAGCTTAGCTTCAAGCTGACTTAAAATGTAAGCATCACCTATAGCATTAGCAACCTTCGCCGCTAATTCTGGATCAGAGCTCTCATAACTAATATTAACTAACTGTGTGCTCCTTACCGGGTAAACACTTATTCCATTCACAAAATCATCGATCATTTTATGTTTTTCAATGTCTAAGTTTACTTGAGGATTATCCTTGATCTCATCTGGAATAAAATTAAATTGTGATTTAAACTTAGAAAACCAACTTAGAGGCTGATTAAAGTTTGGATGATTAACTAAATCTAATTCATTAAATACCCTCTCAGCAATGCTACGTGATTTAATAATTTCGAATTGAGTTAAGTAATATTCCTGTTGAGTTGAATTAATCCCATACACTTCGTCAATTTTAATAGCTTGCGCTTGAGTAGCCTCAATTAACATTGTTGATTTGGTGCTATAAATAGGAGTCATATTCAATACAACAAATACTGTTAACGCTGTTACGAGCAAAGCAAAAACTAAAATACGCCACTTGTATCTTAATAGTGGTAACAATAATTTACGAGCATCATTTAATTGATCAATTTGCATAAAATTTGGTGTATGTTGTTGTGTATTTGAGTTAAAACCCGATACTGGTTGACTATTACGTCTATCTATAAAACTCATTAAAAAAATCTCTGCTCAATAGTAATGGTATCACCAGCCTGAATTAAGCTATTGATAGTGCCGCGCTCAGAGTCAACTTTACTACCTTCACGCGATATAGCGATTTTTTCTTGCGACGCTCGTTCGGTAAATCCCCCAGCTAAAGCAACTGCTTGATTGACTGTCATCCCCGGCTGATATGGATAGCCTCCGGGTTGTTTAACTTCGCCATGAATATAAAAAGGACGATACTCGACCATACCCACAAACACATTAGGCTCAACAAAATAATCACCTTTTAAGCCGCGATAGACTATTTGCTCAACCTCTTTAATGGTTAAACCAATTAAAGTTAATGAGCCTAAAAATGGATAATTAATCGTGCCACTGTTAGTGATTTGGGTTTCTAACGTTAAAGCATCCTCGCCATACACTTTAATAACAATGGTATCACCAGCACCTAAACGATAACTTTGTATTTCAGCGGCAATAGATGTTGTTGTGAATATGATTAATGCAGCGAAGCATTGAATCAAAAAGGTTAAAAAATACTTCATGGGCTTCCTATAAGGTCATTTCGGCATTAATAAAGTACACATTTCTATCGAATGCATATTGGCTATCAGTCGAATCAACTTGATTGATCATTACACCACTTTTTAGTGTCAACCAACGGGTAGCATTATAATTCAAACCGAACTGATAAACTTGTGTTTTATCCTCACGATCAATACCCGTGTAGGTATCACGTATTTGATTAAAACCAATTATAGAAGTGAATAACTTGCTCCACTCATGATTCCATTTAAATCCGTAATTTGTTGCCTGGATGAAGTCACCGGCACCATTAGGATCTTTACTTGCTCGGCCGGTGGTCAAATCAAAGGTTGAATAAGTCAGTGGCTTCCAAGTAATTTTGGCATCCCAAGATAGACCACTAAAATCCTCTCGAGCATCGTTATCAAAATTTTTCTGTTGGTAACCTATCTTAATGCTACCTTCTGTAGCAGCAGTGGCCTCCCATTCAACACCTAATCTTGCGGTATTAGTCTGGCTATCACGGTCGCCAGTTGGATCGTTCTCATCATAAGCGGTATCTACACTTTGTAAGTCAATGAAAAAGCTAGTATCGACCTGAGAATCATAATAAAAAGTACTACCAAAAGTTGTATTAGCAAAATTACGATATTGAGTTACTGTTTCAAAATTAGTGTATTCTTTACTGTAATAGTTCGCATTAATTCTAACCCTTGCAGGTGTTGATTTCGCTCCGTACTCATAAAACCCACCTAAATTTAATATATCAAAAGTGTTAGCTTCATCTTGTAAGCCACCACTAGTACCTTCAAAAATGCCACTACCACGATCCTCATGACCCGATACATAAAAAGCTTCAAACTGTGCTCGATTAGACTGATTAAATTCGATCTCTGATTTGGCTTTCAATAAAGCATCTAAATAATTATCATCACTACTATTGAAATAGTCACCGTACTCAAAACCAGCCTCAAGCGTATATACATTGTTGCCATCAAGTAACTGTGCTAGTAACCCTGGAGTCACTGTTAATACCCAACTATCTAGTTTATCCGCAGAAACGCTAGCACTGGTAATGTTATCATCGTATTTAAATCCAGAATTTAAACCTGGAATAAAATCAATTCCCGATTCAGTTTGGATCATTCCAGCATTTTGCTCTGCAGAAAAGGCTGAATTAACCAGTAAGATTGAACTAATGACGGTAGCAATACAGCTTAATTTTAACGGTCTGTTCATGACAAATATCCTTATAAAGTAAATATTTTTAATTTTGAAAATGAATGCTTCATATGATGATTTTCATTTTCGTTTTTAATATTAAATAAATTTTTGATTAGAAATCTCAGCTACTTCGTAATGTTCTAACGATCAAATCCAAGATTAAATTTTTTAGTTTTTAAAGTGAAAAGTATTGCCATAACATTAATAAACGTTTTTACCGACAAAACCTTTAAAAAGTGTCAAAAAGACAATCTTAACATCCCACCAAAGTGACCAATTACGAATGTAAGCAAGATCGAATTCAATTCGTTTTTCCATTTTATATAAGGTATCAGTCTCACCACGCCAACCATTGACTTGCGCCCAACCAGTAATACCAGGTAATACCTTATGGCGTAACATGTAATAGCTTACTAAATTTCTGTATTCCTCATTATGAGCAACGGCGTGTGGTCTTGGGCCTACTACAGACATGTCACCTTTGAGCACATTAAAAAACTGCGGTAATTCATCCAAGGACGTTCTGCGAATAAATGCGCCTACATTAGTAATACGAGCATCACCTTTATGTGCCTGGGTAACCTTGTCGGCATTTTCAGTTACCGTCATTGAGCGGAATTTCCAAACCTTAATTTTTCTGCCATCTAAACCATAACGATCTTGTTTAAACAAAATGGCTCCTGGAGAAGATAGATAAACCGCTATCGAAACGGCAATTAATACAGGAGAAATAGCGATAATCGCGCATAGGCTAAAAAGAATATCAAAGGTTCGTTTATAAAAACGTTTAGTCCCATTAACAGGAGATTCAAACACACTTATAGTATCAACTTCCCCAACATTACCAATGCGAGCATGCATTAAGTTTTTCATTAAAAAATCAGGAGTAATTAATACGTCAATAGTCGAGTTACCCAGCTGTTGAATAATATCGGCAATACGCTTTTCTGCTAGCATAGGCAAACAAACATATAATTTTTTAATATTACCACTTTTAGCTAAATCAATGGCTTGGCTAATTGATCCTTGAATTAATTGGGTATCTAAATTATCTATTCTGTTAGCATCACGGTCATCAAAAAAACCTATACAATTAAAACCTAACTCATTATGCTTTAATATTTCATCATACAGAAGCATTCCTGTTTCAGTAAGGCCAACAATAGCAACATTCTCAATACTCAACCCTTTTGAACGTCGGATCAACTTTATTTCTCGAACACATAAACGCCAACTGAGTAGTAAAAAAACTGATAAAGAGAACCAACCAATCATAACCACACGAGAATATAACGCCGCATACTTAAAAAAGAAAAGCGCAGTAAAGGTGATCAAAAAACAAACAGTGACTACAGCAAATAATAGTCGGCACATATGAGAAAATTTACCTAAACGCCAAGATCGATATAGACCAAACAATTCACTTATATAACTAAACAAAAGTAGAACAGCAGCAACGACCAATAAATAATCTTTACTAAATTCGACATGATAGCCTTGCATTACTACAAGTAATGCAAAAACAACTAATGACATGTCAATAATTCGTAATAAAAAACTTGAAGGAGAACCAACAAATTGAAACTTGGAAGGATTATCCATTATAAAAACCTATATTAAAAACAACTAAGCCGCAATTGATTTAAAGTATAAAAAGTAATCTTTATTCATAATATCTTGATGATATAATCTAGAAAATACATCTCTACACGTTGAACTTCGTTTAAGAACGGACTCCTTGTTTATACTACACAAAGAATCTTCGAGACTTTTTAAATTATCTATATCATAAACCCAACCTATTTCATCAGTTACAATTAATGGTAAAGCCCCCTTATTTGAAACTAATACAGGAGTTGAGTTACGTATTGATTCAATAACAACTAAACCAAATGCTTCATATAGTGATGGAATAATAGTAACATCACTTTCAAAGTAATAAGAGTCTAAATCAGCATTATCAACCCAACCTAAAAACTCAACGTTAATATTTTTAAATTTATTTGACTTTAAAAATTCAAACTTATGTATATCATCAACAACCGGCATACCGATAACTTTCAGATTTATTTCATATGGAATGTTGACTTGATTTATTGAATTTAAAAATTCGAAAAGACCTTTTTGTCGATCTAACCTACCTACAAATAAAAAATTTGCTGTGAAAGAACTATGTTTATCTATATTTTTAAGCTGAGTGTCTCTAACACCATTCTGAATAACTTTTAAATTACGAAGGTTATATTTATTGGCAGAAAAATAGTCATGGTTTGAAACACAAACAACACCATGACAAAAAAAGGATAAAACATATTCTACAAAAACATATATGTACTTTGAAAGTATACCTTTCTCACTCATATCCCAAGACCAACCATGACTACAATAAACAACCTTAAAATCATAAAAAAAACTAAAAAGATATAATATAGGCCTTAATAAACCAGCAAATGTTGAGTGTAAAAAAATAAATTTATATTTTTTAAAGTCTAACTTATATAAAATAATTATCAAATGAATCAAATTATTGAAACGCTTATTGCTTCTGGTATATTTATATATTGAAAAATCATAATCTGGCAATAAAAATTCATTATTCACAAATTCAGATGTACGAAGAGAATTCATAAAGGTCTCAATTCCACCTTTAGTAGTTTCAGATATATTTAAAACATTAATGTTGGACATTACCTTTACCTTTAAAAATTATTCGCGAAAAAAGAATTGCATATGCAAAAGGTGCTATGTATCTAGTTTCAATTGGCACAAAAGCACTAAGAGACAAAAATAGAAAAAGTGTAGTAATGAATTCAATAAATAAACTAGACCTGTAAAAATTAATCAACATAAAATAATTAATATAAAGATAACCAATAAAAAATGGTAACCCCATAAAAATAATCCAATCGAATAAGAAAGATTTTGTTCCTACACTTTCTGTTTCACCGACAATAAAATAATTTATAACTTCGCTAAAATTATTATTAAATGGTGATAATAATACGTACAAAGAAATAGTCTCTTCACCGTAAGAGTAAAATGCAGGCAAATATCCAAAAAAACCTGTCCCCAACGGATTGTGAAACATAGTTACGATTGAAAGAAGCATAACGGAACCACGAGTGGTAACCGTTGTATATTTGGCAATATCATTTGCAAAACTTGGTAATAAAAACTCAATAAAAATAAAATATCCAATAATTAGAGAGAATATTAAAAGAGGATACTTTAATTTACTTTTATTGCCGATAAAGTAATAGCAACTGCAAGAAATCAATAAACAGATTAACGCTCCTTTTGATGTAGTGGATATACAAGCAGCAATCAAAATAGGGAAATACAAAGGATTTTTCTTTATATAAATCAACACTAAAAGTGAAGATAGCACTAATTGAAACCCAAAAGTACTAGCCTCTAAAGTAAAACCACGATATCGGTCGCTAGAGAATGCAGCAGTACTTTGTATTATAGATTTAGAATTAATAATGTCAGGAGCAACAACATTAATTACATATGAAAAAATTACTACTGAGAAACAGATAAAAACACCATACTTTATAACATCTAGATCCTGCCTTAAGGCATACAAAAAAATTATACATGGTGGTAAACTAAGAAGAAGAAATCTAAGACCTCTATCAAAAACAAAAAATTGATCATATTGGATATACAAGAAATAAGTACAAAATGAATAGACACAGAAAACAAAATAAACAGATATAAATCTTATCTCATAAGACCTAGGATTTCTTATAAAAAACAAAGCAAGTAAAACAGTGAAGTATGGTATAAAAACAATCCCGGCAGACTTTGTGAAAGCTCCTCCTAACAAGCCCAAAACAGTATTTTCAAATGGAATTAAAAAACAAAAAAAATAAAATAGTACTTTATTCAACTTGTCGCCTTTTCAATTTAAACCTAACAATTCTATACATAAAATTGAATGGAAGTAAAAATAAAAAATCTACAAAAAATACTATATAAGTAAGCTTATTAAGTATTAGTTTAGGATTTGAAAAAACATTAAAATTAATATATTCTCTCTTAGAATAAATCAAGTCCCATATATGTAGAGACTCCACACCAAATATCAATACAAATTTAACAATATTTATGTAGCATAATGATACATAGAATTCCTTACTCGAACTCATATGTTCATCAATTTCAACTCTTAAAATTTCATCAAAAGACTTAAAATGACTTAAAGATTTAATACTGACTGGTGAGTTTATTGCTGATCCACCTCTGAAATTATATTTAAAAAGCACATCAGATATAGAAAATGATTTTTTTGAAACTGAAAAGCTTCTAGCAATAAAACTTAAATCCTCACTATGACTTACGCCTTCTGTAAAAAGTAAAAAATTATCTAAAATCATAGTTCTTCTAAATAAAATAGAGCAAATATGAGGTTTTATTTTTTTACAAAAAAATGAGGCTAACAACTCTGAATTAAGATACTTTCCATTCGGATTTATTACTTTTATAACTTTATTATCAAAAACTTTTTCATATGAAAAAACAACTACATCTAACTTCGAATCAACACTAACTATAAAGTCATCTAAAATAGTAAAGATTTCATCATGATAAACATCATCAGAATCTAGAAATAATATAAACTCACCAATAGCTTTAGAAATACCATAATTCCTGGCACTTGAAACGCCACCGTTAATCTTGCTATAGACTTGTATACCATCGTGTAGAAATTCGAATGCATTTAAATTTATTGTTGAACCATCATCAACTAATATTAACTCAACGTCATTTCTGGTTTCCGCAATTCTATCATACCAATTGATAATATTTTTCACATAAGACTGCGTATTATAATAAGGTACTATAACTGAATATTTAATCATTGATCAAACACTCCCACATCTCTTTAATCGCACTAGCCTCAGTTTCCTTAGCTTTATTTAACGCATTTTTTGACGTTTTGTTAAAAATATTAGTATCATTGGTTAAACTACATATTTTATCTATAAAGTCATTTTTATCATTAGGATCTATACAATAACCATTTATCCCATCATCAACAATCCAACTCAATGCATCAAAAGTATTATATGCGACAATTGGTAACCCTTGGCTTCTTGCCTCAATTAGTGATTGACCAAACCCTTCATAGTTAGATGTCATAATAAATAATGAGTATTTTCTCAATACCGTTTTAACATCATTTGTTGGTCCCATGAATCTAATTTTTTTGTTATTTCCAATTATAAATTTTAAATTTGATATTTCGTCTATTGTACCATCACCATAAATATCAAGATTATAATCTGATGGTAAGTCTTTCAATATTAAATTCATAGCTTTGAAATTTTTTTGATGATTATCAATACGACAAATCGTTACAAGTTTCTTACTCATTGCTACAGGTGATGTTGATGTTTCTAACTTGCAACCTCGAGGAATAACCTTGACAATATTATTAAGCGATGGATATAAACTTAAAAGCACCTCTTTATCCTTCTCAGTATAAACAGTGAATGCCCATATAGATTTATAATAAAACCTCATAACAAATTTAGAAACACCTTTAAAAAACACGTTAAACTTATTTGTTTGTACTAGTACGACTTTGGTTTTTTTTAGTATCCACAATGGTATATACAATATATCATTAGGATGATATATAAAAATAAAATCAGGCCTAGCATAACTATTTAATAGATATGCTAACCTAAGTTTAGTTAATATTTTGTTTTTTAAACTTAACCTGTCATAACCGAATTTAATATACTTTACATTTAAATTATAACTTAAAAGATCGGCATTCCTTTCATGCTCATAAAACTCATAAAATTCAGTTATATTATCTAGACCGTGTAACTGACGGATCAAGGACTCCACCCCACCTAACGTGCTTGATTTTTGAGGATTTATTGAGAAAACTATCATGCGGCATCACTCATATAATAAACAAATAATAAAATAACTAGAATAGGAGACAATATACTTACAATATATTTAATACTACTTTTCTTAAATATATACTTATACATCAAGTAGTAACATTGAATGAATGATATATGATATACAGCAACTACTAACCAACACATTAATGTAATGCTTTTAAACTCCATAATGAGTGCTGCAGAAAAAATCATTAAGAAAGAAGTAAACAAACCATTAGCAAATAACAATGTTACTTTTGAGAAAGCTTGATAAAAACTAGCGCTAGTTGAAAGCACACATTGAATGGGAATGGCTAATGATAGGATCTTAATAAGAGGTATAACATCCAGCCATTGCTCACCAAGAACATAATAAACTATATATTGAGCACTGAAAAAAACGAAAATTGATGCAGCGATACCAAGCGCGGTTAATTGAAGTGTAAATTTAAAATGTAAAGATTCTACAGCTTCAATATCATTTATCTTATCTCTTAAAGTAGGCTGAATGGCTGGTGTCATCGCAAAAGTTAGCAACATTAATGGATAACGCATCAATTGATAAGCTCTATCGTATAATCCAATTGACGTAATACCTAAGACTCTAGCAACTATTATGCTGTCTATATTTCTTGTAAAAAAATTAACTATATTATATCCATATTGAAAAATAGAAAAAGACAAGAATGGTTTAATTGCAAGCAAGTTATATCCTACATTAGGTCTACCAAATTCAGTTTTTCTTGATGAAAAATAAATACAAATAAAATTTACTATTGGTATACACACTAATCGACTAACTAAAGCATATTTTGGTTCAAAAAAATTAATCAATATTAATGTAAGAGCTAACCCCGTAAGTTCAGATAGAATATTTGAAAATGCAATAACATAATATCTTTGTTCCCTAAGCAAAAATGCATTCGGTAAGACAGTTATTGAAAAGAAAAATGTACTTACTACAACAAAAGGTATTAAGTCTTTTATCTCTTCATTGTTATATAATATTGATATCAATGAAGATGAAAAATATAATATCAGAGACAAAACACATCCCATAATAAGAGTTATACTAAATATTCCATCTCTTTCATTCTTAGTTAATTTATTACAATTAATAATTGCCGGGCCGACACCACCTTCACTCAGAAATTGAAAGAATATGTAAAAAACATTAACCATTGCAACTAAGCCAAACACATCTGGCGTAAAATAACGAGCTAACACCATTAGTGTTATTACATTTGATATATAAACAGCATATTTACTGCTCATACTTTTCAATATACTTTTATAAAGCCCCAAAATTAGCCCTTATTAGAATCAGTCATTACCAAATAAATCTCTGGTATATAATTTTTCAATTACATCAATCAGCTCTTCTGACTGACGGTTTGATATAATAATATCTGCATCTATTTTGAACTGCTCGAGATTTTTATATACCTTTGAGTTAAAGAATTCATCTTGCTCCATGACAGGCTCAAAAATGATCACTTCAACGCCTTTGGCTTTTATGCGTTTCATTATCCCTTGAATACTTGATGATCTGAAGTTGTCTGAGCCGGACTTCATGATTAGGCGGTAAATACCAACAACTTTAGGGTTACGTTTTAAAATTGATTCGGCAATAAAGTCTTTACGGGTAGTATTTGAATCAACAATTGCGCCAATTAAATTATTAGGAACATCGGCATAGTTTGCACGTAATTGCTTGGTGTCTTTTGGTAAACAATATCCACCATAACCGAATGAAGGATTATTATAGTGATTGCCTATTCGTGGGTCCAAGCAGACTCCATCGATAATTTGTTTACTGTTGAGGCCGTGTGCTTCTGCATAAGTGTCTAACTCGTTAAAGTAAGCCACTCGCAATGCTAGATAGGTATTTGAAAACAACTTAACGGCTTCGGCTTCGGTTGAGTGAGTAAACAAAACCTCGATGTCTTGCTTAATTGCACCCTGTACTAACAAGTTAGCAAAGATTTGAGCGCGCTCACTTTGTTCGCCAACAATAATCCTTGATGGATACAAGTTGTCGTGGAGTGCCTTGCCTTCGCGTAAAAATTCTGGTGAAAATATAATATTGTCACAAGAAAATTCTTGCTTGATGCGTTCGGTATAGCCCACTGGCACAGTCGACTTAATGATCATCACTGCACTTGGGTTTATGCTGATTACATCTCTTATGACTGACTCTACCGATGAGGTATTAAAATAGTTTGTCGCTGGATCATAATCTGTGGGTGTCGCGATAATGACAAAACTTGCATCTTTATATGCTAACGCTTTATCTAACGTCGCAGTAAAATTTAGCTTTTTATTTGCTAGAAAGTCTTCAATTTCTGTATCGGCAATCGGTGATATTTTGTCATTAAGTAAGGCAATTTTTTGTTCTATTATGTCTACCGCTACAACCTGATTATGTTGTGCCAATAGCATAGCGTTAGATAAACCGACATAACCTGTTCCTGCAATGGCTATTTTCATTTAGATAAACTTCCTGGTGATCTTGAATAATTTTTATTGGTAGCTTTTTAAGCTTACATATCGGTATTTGCGATGATTGGTCAGGAGAGTGCTAAAGCAAACATCTACAGCTGGATTCCCAATAACAGATCTTGGGAATGACGGCGCTTATGGATCTAATAATGACAACGTTTGTGAATCTAGTAATGACGGCCTTTATAAATCTATTAATAACGGTGTTTATAAATCTTATAGTGATACTGTTAATTAATCTAACGAGATACTATTCATGGTTCTAGCATTGGCGAAGTTGATTATCTAGTAAGACACCGTTTATGAATCTAGTAATAACATTGTTGATTAATCTAGTGATAACACCGCTTATAGGGCGAAACTTATACTATTGATTAATAAGATTATATTTTATCTTATCAATCTCAATAGGCAGATTTCCAGCTAAAAAAGACACGCTACCGCCACTAGATTACAGCTTCCAGATTGCTATGACGCGTTTCAAATTGTCTGTTTTTTGAGGTTTAACGCTTCAGAACGAAGCAGTAGAAGGTCCCTTGGTAGATGCTTTTTAGCACTACTTACTGATTTTTGACTTAAGTACTTAGACATTATTAAGTAAAATCAGTTTTACCCTATCTAACAGGTAGTTAGCACAAAACCACTAACCCGAAGTGATAGGCTGGGATGTAGCGGAAAATAGTAATGATATGAGTTCACGTTGGAAATAAGCTAACGAAGCAAAATCTTCTGATTTTAAGCTCAACAATAGTTATTTGTGGCCTCATGCCTTATTTACAATTCCTTCTCTACTATTCGTTTTATCTTCGTTCCTCTAATTCGCCGGGATTATAATGTATACCGTAAGTTAATGACAGTTTTTTTGACTAATTTAATTAAACGTCATTTTTTCGTCAATCTGTGCATTCTTTACCCGTATTTTTCGTCAATAGCTACTTTTTGAGCATATGCTTGACTGGCATCGTTTCAAACTAATCTGTGTTTACTTGCAACATGATGTTAATGCTTATTAGCAACATTCTTAACTAGCCTACAAATTTATGACGCACCACTTAGCCGCAAAACCTAATAATTCGCACCTTTTTAGTGCAATGTAACGTCATAGTCTGACACTCTGCTGAGGCGGTATAAGTGAAACCCTTTATCACCTACATAACTAGTAAAACTAAAACTAGAACACTGTTTAATAACTATTAAATATCATTATTAATTTTATTACTCTATGTTGACTATCGAAGTGACTAGGTTTGTTAGCCGCTTAATTAGACTGTTCAGTACAACATTTATGTTGAAATAGTCCTTTTCACCCCTCGGGTTAATCAAGTTACGTGCCAACAAATTGACACGGTCAAAAAAACCATCCGCCTAATTGCTTTTTGGTTAAAAATAAGACTAAATGCACTTGTTGAATTTTTACGCTATGCTGATGCAGTTTTCTGGACGCGTTATATAAATTTATGTAATACGTCATTTTATTGTCGTTTTGACATTAACTAGATTATGATGTGTATAATTATTACTGCCATTTATGTATCTTTATTACACTTAGCTAAATTTGCTCACATGATTAGTAGGAATTAACGTATTAAGTTTGCTGTGTTTGGCATGGATAAATATCGCCATTGGCTAGTAATGTCTGTGGTGTTTTCTGCTGTGTGTTGGGCAACCATAAGTGACGATTTGTTTACCGACGATTTCTTTAAACAAATTCAACAACGTTATGGTGAAGACAGGCTAGAAGATTTTAGTGATTGGCGAGATACCATCTCTGAAGGAAGTACGCTTAGTGACATGGATCGTTTACATTTAGCCAACCAGTTTGCTAACAGGCGTATCCGTTTTGTAAGCGATAATGATCATTGGCAAAAAAGTGATTATTGGGCGACTCCACTTGAATCATTAGGCAGTAAAGGTGGTGATTGTGAAGACTTTGCCATCTTTAAGTATTTTACATTAAAGGCCATGGGGGTTGATGAAAGTAAGATGCGCTTGATGTATGTGCGTGCTTTATTGATAAATGAACCCCACATGGTGTTAATTTACTTTGAAAACCCAAAGGCAATGCCCTTGGTGTTAGACAACTTAAAAACACAAATTTTACCTGCTAGCCAACGCCGAGATTTAAAGCCTGTTTATTCATTTAATGGCCAAGGGTTGTGGTTAGCAAAAGCGCAAGGGTTAGGCAGTAATAAGCCAACTAGCGGTGGCACTAAAAATTGGACTGATTTAATCAATCGAATTGAAAATGGCGAATAATCGTTACAAAGGATCTGGAGCAAACCATGTTTTCTAAAGGAATGTCGTTACGAGTACAGTTGTATCTCCTAATAGGCTGTTTATCGATTTTTAGCTTTGGCGCTGCGTTATACAATAACGTATCGAATATGCGTGGCTATTTAAATGAGCAGTTGGCATCTCATGCACAAGGTGCTGCACATAGTTTAGGATTATCGATATCACCTTATATGGATGAAGAAGGCCTGGTAATTGCAGAAACAATGACCAATGCTATTTTCGATTCTGGCTATTATCAACACATTACATTTACCGATCTTGATGGCAAAGTATTATTTGAACGCACCAACCCTCAAGGTAACTTTGCTGTACCAGAATGGTTTATCAGTTGGTTTACGCTGCATCCTCCTGTAATGACCAGTGAAGTGAGTGACGGCTGGCGTATTGCCGGTAAACTGGAAGTGCAATCGCATGCGGGAACGTCATATAAAAGTTTATGGGATCATGCGGTTAGTAATTTAACTTCAACGTTATTTCAACTTGTTATAGCCCTATTGTGTGCTTACTTCATTTTAAAGTCGGTGTTAACCCCTCTTAATAGTATTGAGAAGCAAGCTGAGTCGGTGATTCAAAAACGCTTTGAGCTTAATCCTATTAAGCCCTTTACCACTGAATTACGTACTTTAGTTAATGCGATAAATCGTATGATTGAGAATATTCAACGATCATTTAACGAACAAACTCAATTGGCAGAAACCTTGTCGCGTGAGGTTTACATTGACTCGCATACTGGGTTGCCAAATCGCCGAGCATTGTTAAAAAAGTTTGAGTCAATTCAAGCTGAATATGAACAACACGGAAACCGCTTTTATTTAGGCTTGTTGTCGATGACCTCTTTAAAGCAGGTGAATGACGATGAAGGTTATGGCAGTGGTGATGACTATATTTTATCTGGAGCACAGCTTTTTAGTAAGCAGATAAACAGTTTACAAGAGTCGACCTTATACCGTATTTCTGGGTCTGAATTTGCCTTTTTGAGTTCACTTACTGAAGATGAAGCCAAAGAAGTCGATGAGCACATTGCTGAGAGTATTTTGATTGAAAGCTCATCACGTTTTGGTAATGGCTTTGCAAAACATAGCCTCACACGCGTAAACCATCAAGAAGACTTTGCTGATGTCGTTATGCGTTTAGATAATCAGCTTGTTCATAATCAATATGCAGATAAGGCCAAGGGGCTCGTTTCTGCTCAGGGGATGCAAAAGAATCATTCACGTGAAGAATGGGTTGGAATTTTGACTCAGTTTACTGAGTATTTCAAAAACGAAATTAACCACTCTAGCAGCAAAGATTTTGCCATTAAGTGTATTCCGTTAGATAAATTATTCGATTTAATGCTCCAGCCTGTAGTAGATGATAATCAATCGATTTTATATGTTGAGTCGTTTGTTCGCTTTAAAATAGCGGGAGAAAATTTATCGACTTTAGACGTGTTTGCCATGGCTGAAAGATTGGGCTTGTTGCAAGATCTTGAACAAGCTGTTGTGTGTTTTATTTTTTATAAGCTGCAACACATTGAACACACGCGTGTGGCGATTAACATTAGCAACCGTGCGCTGCATAACCCAGTGTTTACCGATTGGTTGTTTGATTTATACCAAAAATTGCATAGAACCCTTCCACCACTTTTGTATGAATTTAACGAGTCTGGTGCAATGCTTTCGCTTGAATCGACAGAGAAGTTTATTAGCCGAGCGAAACAATTAGATATTGATATTGCCATTGAACGTTTTGGCTCTAGCTTGAGCTCATTTTGCTACATCAGAAACTTAAACATTGATTACATTAAGATTGATCCTAGCTATGTGCGTGACATAGCTCAATCTGACACACGCTTTTTTGTTCAAACGGTGATTCAAATTTGTCATGGTATTGGCATTAAAATCATCGCACCACAGGTAGAATCGGTCGTTATAGGTGAACATTTTTCACTCATGAATATCGATGGTTTACAAGGTAATGGATTGTATGCTGTACGAAATTTCAGTACAATTATCCCCGCTAACGCAACAAGTACATGGATCAGTGCATTGCAACTGAATAACTTTAGTCATTCAACAAATATCGAGGCAGAATAAATAATGCGCAAAAGTAAATTAACCCTGTTATTGGTTTCAGCATTATTGACTTCGGGCATGTCTGCCGGTGTTATGGCTGAAGATACTTTAACCGCTAGTACTCAAAATACTCCTGTTTCAGATGCTGCAACACAATTAGCTAGTTCTCTTGTTGCCGCTAATGGCGATGAAGCATTGATAATCGAAGCATTAAAAGCTGCTGTTGCTGCAGGTTTGAGCTCTGATGACATCTTAGCTATTGCGATTGCTAACGGGATTGACCCTGCTATTGTTGCAGCCAATCTTGAAGATGCACAAACTGCTGGCGGCGGTGCATTTGGTGCAGCTCCAGCTCCAGGTGGCCCAGGCTTCGGTGGCGGCTCAGGCGGCGGCGCTGGAACAATATCTAGCAACTAATTTTTTAACGCGGTTTCGTTTTATTACAGTTTACATAACTACAAAACGAATTTGCTTTAAAACAAAAAACAGCGCAATTTGCGCTGTTTTTTATGCCTAAAATTCAATATATTCTTTAGCCGCCATACAGAATCATTATCCAATCGTCATCCCCGAGATCTGTTATATGGTTCTAGCTGATGATTAGATTTGGGTTCCTAGGTTCTAGATTCTAGGTGTTGCCCTACCCACTCATCATCCCTGAATGCTTGTATCAGGGTTCCAGGTGTTGCTGTTGATCTTACTTAAAAGCGTAAAAACTAACACCTGGATTCCGGCTCAAAAGCATTGCCGGAATGACGGAGTAGTGGGCATTGTTTGTATGAAGTAGTGGTAAGCATTACCTACTAGCGTTGTATTGGGCATGTAACTGTAAGCCCTACCCGCACGTCATCCCTGAGTGCTTGTATCAGGGATCCAGGTGTTGCTGTTGACCTTGTATAAAAGCAAAAAGCTAACACCTAGATTCCGACTAAAAAGCATTGCCGGAATGACGGAATAGTGGGCGTTATTTGTATGAAGTAGTGGTAAGCATCACCTACTAGCGTTGTATTGGGCATGTAACTGTAAGCCCCACCCGCACGTCATCCCTGAGAACTGTTATCAGGGATCCAGGTGTTTCTGTTGACGTTGCTTAAAAGCAAAAATCCACACCTGGATTCCGGCTCAAAAGCATTGCCGGAACGACGGAGTAGTGGGCGTTGTTTGTATGAAGTAGTGGTAAGCATTACCTACTAGCGTTGTATTGGGCATGTAACTGTAAGCCCTACCCGCACGTCATCCCTGAGATCTATTATCAGGGATCCAGGTGTTTCTGTTGACCTTGTGTAAAAGCAAAAAACCAACACCTGGATTCCGGCTCAAAAGCATTGCCGGAATGACGGAGTAGTGGGCGTTGTTTGTATGAAGTAGTGGTAAGCATTACCTACTAGCGTTGTATTGGGCATGTAACTGTAAGCCCTACCCGCACGTCATCCCTGAGATCTGTTATCAGGGATCCAGGTGTTGCTGTTGATCTTACTTAAAAGCGTAAAAGCTAACACCTAGATTCCGGCTCAAAAGCGTTGCCGGAATGACGGAATAGAGGGAATTTAGCCTCGCCGCCGTCATCCTCGAATGCTTTTATCGGGGATCCAGCTGTTGTCTTGGCTTTACTTCAGTCGTCATCCTCGAGATCTGTTATCGGGGATCCATTCTTTGCCTTGTTGATGGTAAAAGCTGATTGATTTATATTTCGAGATCATCCCATTGTGGATTTTGCTTTTCAATCAATGCTATTTTCCATTCACGCTTCCAGTTTTTAAGCTGTTTCTCTCTTGTTATAGCATTATAAATGTCATCAAAAACTTCGTAGTAGACTAATAAATTAATTGAATATTTTTTAGTAAAGCCATCAGACAAGCCATTTTTATGCTCCCAATTTCGTCTGATTAAATCAGACGTCACTCCAATATAGAGTGTGCCATTAGGCCGATTAGCCATGATGTAAATATATGATTGCTTGTCCATAAGCGTGTACCTGACTAAATGATAAATAAAATATAGCATCTAGTTAGATGGGTGCCTGTAAAAGCTACAAACTGGATTCCGGCTTAAAAGCATTACCGGAATGACGGATAAACAAACATTATCAGAATCACGAATAGAGGAAATTTCGCCTCACCGCCGTCATCCTCGAATGCTTTTATCGGGAGATCCAGCTGTTGTCTTGGCTTTACTTCAACTCAGTCATCCTCAAATGCCAAGATTCCGGCTCAAAAGCATTACCGGAATGACGTAGTAGTGGGCGTTGTTTGTATGAAGTAGTGGTAAGCATCACCTACTAGCGTTGTATTGGCATGTAACTGTAAGCCACACCCTCACGTCATCCCTGAGTGCTTGTATCAGGGATCCAGGTGTTTCTGTTTACCTTGTAGCTAACACCTGGATTCCGGCTAAAAAGCATTGCCGGAACGACGAGGAAGTGGGCATTATTCGTATTAAGTAGTGGTAAGCATCACCTACTAGCTTTGTATTGGCATGTAACTGTAAGCCACACCCGCACGTCATCCCTGAGTGCTTGTATCAGGGATCTAGGTGTCTCATTCACTTACCGCTTGTATAATTTTATTACAGTAGTGCTTGTTCTATGTCTGCTATCAGGTCTTCTACATTCTCTAAACCAACCGAGATACGCAGTAAATTATCGGTAATACCGGCACTGAGTCTGGCCTCTGGAGTGTATGGTGAGTGGGTCATAGATGCTGGGTGTTGAATTAGGGACTCTGCATCACCTAAACTGACTGCTATGGTAAAGAGCTCTAGACGATTAACAAAGTTGATCGCGTCTTGCTTATTGCCTTTGAGTTCGAATGCAATCACCCCTCCGGCGCGTTTCATTTGCATACCGATAAAACCATGACCTTGATGATGACTTAGCCCTGGATAAAAAACTTGGCTAAATTTAGGATGTTTATCTAAATATTCAGCTAATACTTCAGCGTTGTCACAGTGGCGAGTTAATCGTACATCTAAGGTTTTTAAGCCGCGTAAAATAAGCCAAGCATCGTGTGGGGATATCACGCCACCAAAGTCTTTGAGTATTTCATATTTGAGTCGGTGCATGTGCTCGGCGTTACCACACACAATACCGGCAATAACATCACCATGGCCATTTAAGTACTTGGTAGCACTGTGGATCACCATGTCGATACCCATAGCTAAAGGTTGTTGCAATAAGGGCGTCATAAAGGTGTTATCGACTATTGATACCAATTTATGGGCTTTAGCAACTTTGGCGATTGCAGCAAGATCAAATACTTGTAAATGTGGGTTCACTGGGGTTTCACAAAATATCACTTTGGTATTGGGCATAATAGCCGCTTCAATTGCTGCAATATCAGTAAAATCGACCAAGGTGCTGGTAATGCCTAAACGAGTCAGCTGAGTGGTCATTAACGCAAAGGTACAACCATAAACGGCTTTGGAAGCAATCAAGTGATCGCCTGCATGTAAATGGGTTAGTAGTGCACTTGATACAGCAGCCATACCTGATGCGGTTGCGGCCGCATCTTCTGCGCCTTCAAGCAACGCCATTTTGCGCTCGAGTTCTGCAGTGGTTGGATTACCTAAACGCGTATAAATATAGCCTGTTTCTTCGCCAGCAAAGCGAGCACCACCCTGCTCTACGTTATCAAATACAAATGTGGCGGTTTGGTATAGCGGTGTAGTAAGTGAGCCAAAGGCTTCGCGTTGATGGCCGCCATGAATAGCTAAAGTTGCTAAATTCCATGTGTTGTTCTTGTTGTCTTGCATTGATTCTCCCTGCGCCACCTTGTTATGAGTTGTTACCCTCTTTAGGATAACTTTTGTATGGTGGTCAAGATTCAAGATACAGTGGAATAAAATATAACCAAGCGATTGCTAAAAAATAACCAAAACCATTAATGTAAAAACAATTTTACAAACCATTTGGTGTGGTGTTTTTAGTAAGGGGATTTTCTATAGTGCAGATTATCATGGGCAATAATTAAAGACATTTTGTGCTAACAGCCTAAACCGCCAACGCAGATGATTAACAGGCAATTAGTGCGACAGTGATAACTTAAGCTTTTGCATGCCCTTCTCAATACTCACCAGCGGCTGATAGCCTAAATCTTGTTTTGCCGCGCTGATATCAAAGTAATGACTGGTTGATAATTGTCTTGCGACAAAGCGAGTCATGATGGGCTCTTGCTGTTTGTTAAGTAAGCCGTAGACTGTTTCAAGAAGCACACCAGCAGCATAAGCAACAGATGCAGGAACTCGCTTGGTCACTGGCGGTAAATCAACGCAAGCTAGGATCTGGTTAAGCATTGCAGCCATTGTAATCGGTTGGTCGTTACTTAAAAAATAGGCTTTACCGGCACTATTGGCGGCGCCAACAAGGTCAACTGCCGCCAGAATATGTGCATAAGCGGCATTGTCGACATAAATCGTATCGACCAGTTTATCTTGCTGTCCTACCAGTTTTAAGCGCCCTGCTTTAGCCCGTTCGATCACTCGCGGAACCAGATGAGGATCATTTGGCCCCCAAATTAAATGCGGCCTTAAGGCGGTCGTTTTTAACATGGAATGATTGGCTTTTAATATCATGGCCTCAGCGATGGCTTTCGATTCACCATAGTAATTAAGGTATTCACTGGCATAAGGTGCAGATTCATTAATGCCATTTTCATCCACACCAGCAAACGTTACACTTGGGGTGCTGGTATAAATTAACCTTTGAATATTAACCGCTTTGCATGCGTTGATGATATTGGCTGCGCCATCGACATTGGGCGAGAAATAACTTTGTTTACTGCCCCACACGCCAGCTTTTGATGCCACATGAAAAACTAAATCGCAACCTTGCATTGCCTGTTTGACACTAGCAAAGTCGCTAATATCACCTTGACGCATATCAACCCCAAGTTTTATAAGCTTAGGGTAATGACCTCTGGCAAAACCGACAACCTCAATTCCAGCGGCTAATAAACGCTGACAAATGGCGAACCCAAGAAAGCCACCCGCACCGGTCACAAAAACTTTGCTGACCGATTGCGCTAACTGCTTCAATGCAGCTTGCTCCAGAGGATGTAAGTCTGCCAAATCCATCGTTATTCTTTCCATTGCTTTTGGGCCCATATGGCGAGTTTTTCTCTGAATATTTTCGCATTATGACGTACGTCGACAGGGAAATCTGGATGAATTAAAAAGCGCCCAATGCCTTCAGTATGTGGATACTGCTGAGCCAATGCCATTAGCTCTTGATAAAGAACTTTAGAGGTTGAGCAAACAACGCCTTTGCTTAATTCGACGCACAAAACCGGAACCATATCACCATTAACATTAACGCCTACAATGGCGGAACGCTTAACTTGAGGATGAGTATTAAACACTCGCTCACAGGGCAGCGTATAAAAGCGTTTAAGCCGCTGCTTACCTCGCGTAGCATCAACTATGTGACCTTTACGTCCACACATCCACAATAAGCCATTATCGTCGATATACCCTACGTCTCCCATACGATGTATAACGCGATCGCCATCGTTAATTTTAGCTAAGTCTGTCGCATGTTGACGTTGGTAATAGGCTTGACTGACCATGGGACCACTCACCACGATTTCGCCTATTTGATTGGCGCTAAGCTTATTAACCTTTACCCATTCAGGCTGCGCTGCATCAGTAACCGCAATAATATCCACACTGACAGACTGTATTGGCTTACCGACACAAATTCCTTTACCTTGATCGGTTAATTCGCTAGTAGCAAACAATGCATGACTGCCAATCATGCTGATAGGCAAAGATTCTGTCGCGCCGTAAGAATTCAGCACTTCAACCTGTGGGTTGAGCATCTGGCTAAAACGTTTAATCGAGCTAATTGTAGCTGGCGCACCAGCTGAAATAACCCGTTTAACACTGGTTAACTTATGCTGAGTTTGCTCGCCCGCTTGGCCTAAGCGTTCTAATAAGGCGGGATTAACGAACATGTTACTGCATTGATATTGATCGATTGCAGCAAACAAATTGGCAGGATTGGCGCTAATGGGTTTGCTGGCATCCATGTCGGGCACAATAGACGCCATGCCCAGTGCTGGGCCAAATAATGAAAATAGCGGGAATGTGGCTAAGTCTCGCTCGCCAGGAGTAATACCGTAATCGTGTTTAAGGGCGCTAATTTGTGCTTCAAACATCCCATGGCTATAAACCACGCCTTTTGGGGTTCCTGTGCTACCACTGGTAAATAAAATCGCCGCCATTTCATCGCGTTCAAGCAATGCTATCTTAAGTGGTTGCGCTTGATTACGGCCAATTTCAATTATGGTTTCTAGGCTAATCGCATTAGCTAACCAACGCTGTAAACCCGAGCCTCCGACATTAATAAGGTGTTTAACACTACCCTTACCCCAACCGAGCATACGCCTTGCAATATGGGCTTTAGGTATGCCAATAAACACATCCGGGCGTGACTCTTCAAAACACTGTTTAAGGTTGTTAATACCCATGCCAGGATCGACCAGAATAGGAATAATCCCCGCCTTGAATAAGGCGAAGGTAAGCGAAAAAAACTCAAGGCTGGGTGTCACCATTAACACGGCTTTCATGCCGCGTGTAATACCAAATTGCAATAAGCCTTTGGCAATCATATCGGATTGCTGATGCAGGCTGATAAAATCAATTTCTTGATAATCAAATCGCCCTTGCTTGGCATGTTGCACAGCAACGGCAAGCTCTGTTGGCATGGTTTGCGCAGCGGTGTTTAGATGCTGGCAGATATTGGCATTAGCGACAACGGTGGTTTGAGTCATGTTTATTCATTCTGACTAATGTGGATGATTCATCTGAGCAGGCTTGCTGTGATAACACAGGTAACCAAGCCAAACTTTTTAGACGCTTAAAATCACTAAAAGGCTCAAATGAGCCTTTTAGTCGGATTAGTTTTTTGCGATAAAATCTTTGATTAAGCCAATGACTTCGTCGCTGGCATCTTCAAGAATGTAATGACCGCAGTCAGCAAACTCGTGCACAGTGGCATGAGGCATTCGCTGTCGCCATTCTTGTAAAAAATGCTTATCAAATACAAAATCTTGTAAACCAAAGCAAATCAGTGTCGGGACATCAGCAAACTGACTTAAGCTGTCGCCAATACTGGTGACTAAATCATAATTACGATCGCCTGGCTTTAGGGGAATGTCTTGCACAAAGCGTAAGGTCGAAATACGATTTTTCCACGAATTAAAAGGCGCAACGTAGGCTTCTCGAACCTCTTTTGCCATTGGCTTTCGCTTAACGCCAACATAAGAAGCCGCTGACGAAAACGCATTCAAACCACGAACCAGCAAGGTGCCTAGCAAAGTTTCTCTACAAATCCATAGCGCCCATGGAAACGGCTTGGTTTTAGGCAAATGAAAGGCTGCAGTGTTTAAACACACGATACGCTTAATGCGATCAGGATGGCGCGCCGCAAAGCCCATACCAATCATACCGCCCCAGTCATGCACCACTAGAGTAATGTTTTGTGTAACATCAAGACTGTCCAGCAAAGCTTCTAAATCGTCAATGCGGCTTTTTAAAGTGTAATCATATTGAGGATCATCAGGCTTGTCTGATAAACCACAGCCAATATGATCTGGCACAATACATTGATGGGAATCACTCAAGGCACTGACTAAATTTCTGTAGTAGTAACTCCAACTAGGATTACCGTGCACCATCACAACAGGCTCGCCTTGGCCTTCGTTGATATAATGCAGTTTATTGCCATTACGATCTAAAAAATGACGTTTAAATGGCAGCAAGTTGTCTAGCATGATGCATCCTGTTAACTATTTTTATAATGAAATGCAAAAACGTCAGTGCAGCCATAGGCTTACCACTTAATTCCTAACATCATGCAGTTTAAGCCACTGCCTATTCCTAAAAAGCTGACTTGATCGCCAACACGTAAAAAACCTTCATCATGAGCAATTGCCGCCGTCACAGGGAGTGAGACCGTGCCCATATTGCCTAATGTTTGATAGGTGGGATATTCTTTTTCATGGGGTATATTTAATGCATTGAGCACTTGTCGGCGGTTGGAAGCCCCCACTTGATGACAAATCACTTTATCAACTTGTTCGACAACCCAATCACGCTGCTCTAAAAAATGCTCCCAAGTGTGCTTGGCAAGCTCGACACCTTCTTTCAATAAGGTGACCGCGTCTGTACGCATAAACTCACGGTACAACAAGTGCCCAGCTTCTTGCAGGCCCCATTGACACAATTGGTGATGTTCTGGTGCAGACAAATGACTCGCCCCTAACAACTGGTGTTGGCGAGTGGTTTTAAGGTCCAAAGTGCCATCGGTTAAAATTACCGCAACAGCGCCTGAGCCACCGGTTAATGTCGCCAGTGATTGAGCAAAATTTTGCATGGTAGGTTCAGCTAACATGTGGTCGATGGTCGCATCAACTATGTCTCGTGCAGATTCACACGACACCACCATACCGGCTTTGATTTGGCCTAACTCTATGCGGTTAGCAATATCTAAAATGCCCGACAACACACCTAAACACGCATTACTGATATCGTAGATTGCAGTGTCTTTAGACACCCCGAGTTCAGCAGCAATACGACAAGCGGTAGCGGGTTCATGTTGGTCACGACAGACACCGGTGTAAACCACAGCGCCTAAATCACTGACATTGATTCCGGTTTCATTCAAGGCCTTTCGTGCTGCAGCAATGGCACCATCTGATAAACGATGACCTTTAGGCCACCAGCGACGCTCGGTAATTCCGGTTAACGCGGCAAGTTGCCCCATTGGAATACGAAACTTTTGATACAGTGGCGCCAAGCGAGATTCTAAATCGCTACTCGACACTACTTGTGGTGCTAGCTCATAGGCCAGACTATTGATAAAGACGCGTGAATATTTCATTAAACCGTATAATTCGCTTCGCTCTAGCAAGCCCAAAAGCCACTAGAATAGTTGTTATTCGTTATTAACCCGCCATTTGAACAAGAATGGCCTAATTATTCAATCAAAAACAGTAAGCCAATACCGTGATTTGGATAATTATTTATGGTTAGATTTCATTGCTTGATTAACTAGTATGTTGATTTTCACAGTTTTAAGGTAAATAGACTAGTATAAACAATGGTTTAATTTACCGATTTGTGACAAATGCTGTTATTCGTCTGTTTTAATTGCTTGGATCAAGGCATTTCGTGGTGTCACACTGTTTGCACAAAATTCAGCCAAGGTAACTTGGTATCCCTGCTCCTGTAAAAAACAGACTTGGTCGAGCAACAGCCAGCGCTCCAATACACGACGAAATAAATGAGCCACTAAATCGATTCGCTTTGTCAGGCGTTGACGCGCAATACCGCGGTGCAAATAATGGCTTAAATTAATCTCACTGGATAGTGATAAATGCTTTTGATTTGCTGCCCATTGGCAAAAATCGCTAAAACTACCGCTAAGCTGGCTTTTTTTAATCGTCGGCACCGGCAAATAAGCCTCTACACCTCGAATATCTCGCTGCAAGCTATCAAACCCTAAGCGCCATGATACCTCTTGGTTGCGTAATTGTTGTTTTTTACTGTTGGCAATAACGCTTTGTTGCAAGGGTAGTTGTAAATCATGCTTTGACAGCTTCAGAGCGCTGCCTTTGGCTAAAGCCGATAACGGCTGATAATCTTCATGCTCAATCAAATGATAACAACAAGGTGAAATAGAAATCGCCCGAGTACCCGCTAAGGTTGCTAACTTGAGTAAACGTATGTGTAAGTCACCGCAGGCGTGCAATGCGATGGCATGTTGATCGATTAACAATAGCGGTTTACTTGAGTCTATTGGCGCAAACGCATCGGCACAAATAAAACGCTGCGGGATTTGCCATTGTTTGGCAAACATTTGCCCTTGGGCGCATAAACTCGCTTGCCACTCAAGACTGGTCACCTCAACCTGTTGCTGTTTGGCGACTAAACGGCCTAAATGGCCTTTACCAGCACACCATTCTAAAATGGGTAATCGAGGTAACAAAGGTTGATACTTTGGATCAACTTGATGTGAAAACGCCGTAATTTGCTGCCATTTTCGCCCTTTAATATGAGCGCTAAAATGCACTAAATCGTCATTTTCAGGCTGATTATTTTGTTGCTCTTGACTGGGAAAATCGACCGTATTCTCTGAATTAACAGATTGTGTAGCCGAAGTGATGACTAACCAGCTTAGTTGACTAATGAGTTCGTCAGCCTGTGGTAATAGACTTTGTTTAATATCGCTCATCAAACTGGGCAATAACGTCTCAACCAGCAACTGCTGATCCATATCGAGGCTATCTATTTCACCATCGTCAAGCTGCCACACTTTTTGAGCTAACTGCGGAAAGGTCTGTTGCCAAGGTAAGTGGTCACACTCAAACGCGACCAGCTGCCATAAGGGTTTTAAAGCATCAAGAAGTGTATCGACCGCGTTAAAGGTAGAATGATAATCGATTACTGACATATGGCTGCTTATAGTTAACCTTAGCTGATTGAAATGATAGGATGCAGTCCATTGAATACCTAAACCGGAATTGTAAACTATGCACTCACCTTGTGTCGCCCGTTGTGGCTTAAATGCTGATGATTATTGTATGGGTTGTTTTCGTCACATCGATGAGATTGTCACTTGGTCACAAATGAATGATGAGCAACAACAGCTCATTTGGGACAGTTTAACGGCCAGAAAACAACAGTTTTTAGGTGAGAGTAATAATCAGACCTTGTCACGAGCCAAATGGTTAGAAGCTGAAAAACGGATTAAACGCTGATAGATTATAACGAGCGATTACGAGCCTAGATACTAGGGCGGACTGCGTCCTGCTAGTGCACTTGGCCTTCTATAACAAGGGTAAAGCATCAGGCATAGCTCAGAAGTATTGCCATGATGGAATCTAGCCCCCTAAGCTTCACCCTTTTGAATTTGATGTTATAGTATCTCGCCGTGAAACGTCATAGATCCTAGGCGGTTTCGCGCTTGTCATCGCCGGTTATCAATTTGTCATCGCTCTTAGCACTTTACCCGTCGCTGAACTACTTCTTCATCATGGCTTTTAAGTCAGCAAATGGGTTGAAGGTGGCAGCTTGTTGTTTGGCTTCTTTGGTACTGCCATAGCGAATTAATTCTTCAAAACGTGAGTGTTCGTTGTCGTGGCAGTACAAGCACAATAATTCCCAATTGGTGCCATCTGATGGGTTGTTATCGTGGTTATGATCGCGATGATGTACCGTGAGTTCAGATAAGTTTTTATGGGTGAATTCGCGAGTACAGCGACCACATACCCAAGGGTAGAGCTTAAGGGCTTGCTCACGATAGCCTTTCTCACGAGAGGCTTTATAGTCTCTGGCTTCAGCTAATACTTTATCTAATTTACTTTCGTTGGCTGACATTAATTTATCACTCATAAATAAAATGGCCTCAAGGATAAATCACTGTTATCACTTGGGGTAATTGTTTATAGCATCTTGTAGACCATTACGCTGCAATGGTCATATATGCAAAGTCAAAGCGATAACTAGAGATGACAAACGAACGAGCAGAACGGCAAATCCGTCCTAGTCTTTAGCCCTAAAACGCTTTATTTTTAGTACAGCGTTGGCAGCTATCGCTTTTATCAACTGTTATCGCTCCAAACAGATTTTAGCGGCTATGAAGCGTCTTTGCTATTCGATATTCCAGCGGTTAAATTAAAGCGCATTGCATCTTCAAAAGACCAATCAACACTGATTAAGTCTTCACGCTTTACTAAGCTTGTTACCCCAGCAATTTGATAACTCAATTGAAATAATACTGGCACCCAATCGCCTTCAGGCAAAGCATCAACTAAGGGCTGTGGCGCAAACTCACTCATGATAAAACCGACTACAAAGCTACCATTGGCTTGCTTTACTAACACGGTTTTTTGGGTTTTAGGTTGGCCGTCACGGTTCATTAAACTGGCAATATCCCGAATGCTGCCATAAACCGATTTAAACAATGGAAACTTCATCAGTTGATTTTCAATCCAGCCATAGACCCATACAATTGGGCTAACTGAAAATAATAATCCCGCAATAAAGACTAAGGCTGCGACCAAACAAAAACCTGCGCCGACAAAAACAGGTTCTATTCCAACAATATCAAGTAATAGCTTACCTAAACCATCAAGGGAGATGAACAATGACCAGAAAAGCCAGATCGATAGCACCATAGGTAATAAATTCGTTAAACCACGAGTAAGGGTATTTTTCATTGATCACACAAAAGAAGATAGAACAGGACAAAAATGTTACCACAGTTTGTTGATTAGTCACTTCAAAAATAGCAACTGACTCATTGGACTATTGCTGCGCTGTCAGACTGCCCTGATAAAAAAAGACACCATAAGCTCACAAATATTACCCTACAAGTGCACGATTACTGTTTCGAGTTAACAAGATTCAACCATTGGTGACGACCTAACTCTAGTACGACACCAACAGCCAAACCGGCTGCGGTGTTAATCAATAAACACGTCACCGCGGTTGATAAAATAACCAACATACAAAACGGCTTGCCATCAAATAAACGTTTAGACCATGCTAATTGTGTCCCTGCTATGGCAAGTAAACTGCCTAAAACGGCTAAAGGGATCAATGACAATGCACTGGCAATACCTTTACCCCAAAAGATGGCAATAACAATGCACGCACTACCAAAAATAGTCGGTGCTAGCCAGGTTCGTGCGCCAAAGTGATATTGCACCGCCAACCCACCAGCGCCGTGACACATTGCCGTTGCACCAAAAGGCGATAACAGCAAGTTAGCCCAACCAGAGCTTTTAGCAAATTGTTGTGGTTCAAATCTTTCACTTTCTTGAGGAAATTTATCTTTTGCCATCGCAGAAATCGCAATCACTGCATTGGTCAATGTGAGCGCTAACTGAGGTAGCACCAATAAAACAGCAGCAGAGCCCCACTCATCGATACTCGGCCAACTCAACGGCCAAACACTGGTATGGCTCAAGTTAACACTGGGCAGAGTCCCACTTGTTAACTGCCAAACAATGCCAAGAATAATCACTACCGGCATCACCAAATATTGCATTGGCATAAAACGACTGGCAAACAAAAAACTAAAAGCAAGTATGCCTACCCACCATGTTTCGCTCATCATGACGCCACCTAACCATATCAATTGGAGTCCTATTGCTAACTGGATCCCAATACTGATCGCCGGCGATAACAACTTAGCCATCCATTGAATAATGCCACTATAGGCTAAAACAAGTAGAATAAGGCCCATTAACATGGCGGATGCTTGTAACATTCCAGGAGACATTCCTTCTGCAATGACTAACGCACTGATCACCTTCATAGGTTGTATCGGAATGGGGCGTCGATAATAAAATGCCGTAAATAAGGCAAAAAAACCGAAGCCTAAAAATATCCCTTGAGGGGAGAATTGATTAAGGGAAATTAAGCCTAAAACGAGAGGAAGAAAGGTACCTAAATCAGCAAATGCGCCACTGAACTCACCTGAAATCTTATTTACGTTATCGAAACGATTGATCTCACATCTCATATATCTTGCCGTAAGGAATGGATACTGAGATAAAGCAATTACAGTGCCATATTAAAAATGCGACACACCTCTAAATTAACATGCCTAAATATAAATTTAACAACGTCATTGCGACAATATGAACCATAGTATGTCGCCAACAATGGTCATTATGTCCACATAATCGTTTGTTAAATCATTAGTATTTAGAAAAAATCACTTAAAAAAAGATCAGCTGAATCAATGAAAAAGTAGATTTGGTCATCAATATATTGATGATATTAATAATACATTTCTCTCAACAGACGTAAAAAAGCCCCAACATAAGTTGAGGCTTTTTTACAAGGTCGAAAAATGGCTTACTTAGGCACTCTAGATTTGAATATTACAATTTAGAGACTTAAACCTCTTTTTCCATTTCTTCGTAAGAAATATGACGAACGTCTTTACCTTTTACATAATAGATCACGTATTCACAGATGTTCTTACAACGATCGCCAACACGCTCAACAGCGCGCGCAGCCCATAATACGTCTAATACACCAGGAATTGAGCGTGGATCTTCCATCATATGAGTCATTAATTGACGGATGATACCTTCATACTCTTTGTCTATTTTGGCATCTTCTTTATGTAATTCAAATGCTTGGTCAGCATCCATACGAGCTAATGCATCTAAAGTTGAGTGCAGCATACGTGTGGCATGACGCCCCATGTTTTCAATACTCACCAATAAAGGTTGTTGGCTGTTAGCACGTTTTTCAACCGCGGCTTTAGCAATACGAACACACGCATCACCAATACGCTCAAGATCGGTAATGGTTTTTGAAATAGCCAAAATTAAGCGTAAGTCACTTGCTGCAGGCTGACGCTTGGCAATAATACGAGTGCATTCTTCGTCAATAGCCACTTCCATGCCATTCACTTTATGATCGCCTTCAATCACTTGTTGAGCCAGCTCTGAGTCAAGGCTTGCAAGAGCATCTAATGCTTGCTCAAGCTGACGTTCAACTAAACCGCCCATGGCCAATACGCGATTGCGAATATCATCAAGCTCAGCATTAAACTGGCCTGATATATGTTTACTTAAATTCATTTTATCCATGATACCCACCTAAATTCTGTATATTAATTAAAAGCGTTTTAGCCAGATTAACCGTAGCGACCGGTAATATAATCTTCTGTTTTACGCTTTTTAGGGGTAGTGAAAAGGGTGTTGGTATTAGCGTATTCAACCAGTTCACCCATGTACATAAATGCCGTTTGATCTGACACTCGCGCCGCTTGTTGCATATTATGCGTCACAATCACCACGGTATATTTTTGCTTTAATTCAGTGATCAATTCTTCAATGGTTAAGGTTGAGATGGGATCCAGTGCCGACGTTGGCTCATCGAGTAATAATACTTCTGGCTCAATGGCAATGGCACGAGCAATCACCAAACGTTGTTGCTGACCACCTGATAATCCAAATGCATTGTCGTGTAGGCGGTCTTTCACTTCATCCCAAATGGCTGCGCCACGCAGTGAACGTTCAGCCGCTTCATCTAAATCACGACGGTTGCTTAGCCCTTGCAAACGTAAACCATAAACCACGTTTTCATAAATTGACTTAGGAAACGGGTTAGGACGCTGAAACACCATACCTACGTTACGACGTAATGCTGCTACATCAACTTTCTTGTCATAAATATTTTGTCCATGAAGCAAGATTTCACCATCAATTTTACAAATATCAACTAAGTCATTCATGCGATTAATACAACGTAACAGCGTTGATTTACCGCAACCACTTGGGCCGATAAAAGCAGTAACTTGTTTTTTAGGGATCTTCATCGACACATCAAATAACGCTTGTTTATTCCCGTAACGTAAATCTAAGTTACGTATCTCAAGCGCGGTATCCTGTGCCGGTAAGTTAACTAAATCAACGGCTTCTTTTTTCATTGTTGAACTATCAATAGAAATCATTTTATCTTTCCTTCAGGATATCGCTAATTAGTGTTCTAGCGAACGGAATTTTTCACGTAAATGGTTGCGCACGCTGATAGCGGTTAAATTAAGGGCAACAATTACAGATACTAATAAGAACGAAGTTGCATACACCAATGGACGAGCAGCTTCTACGTTAGGGCTTTGGAAGCCGACATCGTAAATATGGAAACCTAAGTGCATAAACTTACGTTCTAAATGCACAAACGGGAAATTCATATCAATCGGTAATGTTGGCGCTAGCTTGACCACACCAACCAACATTAACGGTGCCACTTCACCTGCTGCACGGGCTACAGCCAAAATCAAACCGGTCATAATTGCCGGGCTTGCCATTGGTATTACAATGCGCCATAAAGTCTCGGCTTTGGTTGCACCTAAGGCCAAACTACCTTGACGTACTGCACTCGGAATACGGCTTAAACCTTCTTCCGTCGATACAATCACCACTGGTAACGTTAAAATTGCTAAGGTTAGTGCAGACCACAGCACCCCAGGTGAGCCAAATGTAGGAGATGGCAAGGCTTCGGGGAAGAACAATTGGTCAATTGAGCCGCCCATCATGTAAACAAAGAAGCCTAAACCAAACACACCATACACAATTGAAGGCACACCGGCTAAGTTAATCACCGCAATACGGATCAGCTTAGTAATCGGACCTTTCTTAGCGTATTCATGTAAGTAAATGGCTGCAATAACACCAAATGGGGTCACAATCACCGCCATCAACATCACCATAAATACCGTACCGAATATTGCTGGGAACACCCCGCCTTCAGTATTTGCTTCACGTGGGTCATCACTGACAAAGCGACCTATGCCAACAAACCAGTGAGTTATCTTTTGTAGCAAACTCATATGATTGACATAGCTTACGTCTAAAATAGAGTCTAGAGGCAAGGTAACCTCAACGCCGCGCATGTCTTTAATAATCACAGAGTCACGGGCAGCTTTGTCACGCAGAGCAAATAAGTCTTTTTCAAGCACTAAGTAGTCTTGCTGCAGTTGATCAAGTTGCGCCTTAATATCAGCCTTACGTGCCTCAGTTAATTCACCATCCAGCTCATATCCACGTTCTTTTAAACGTAAACGCTCCATTTGATAATTAATCGAACCAATATCGCTTTTTTGCAACTCCAAGGCTTGATCAGATATCGCTACAGCGCGATCTATGTGGTCAAACAAAGAAGCTTCTATATCTGATTCACTGTTTAACGCTAAGCGTTTACCGTCTTCGATAACCGCAACAGGATAACCGTAAAAGTTACCATTTTGCGTACGCTCAAGCTTAGCGACATCAGCGGGAATTGAACGGCTGACGATATCTGTTGCAAGGATCCAACGAAAATCTAAGCCAACAAACTCACGGTTACCGGTTTTAACCAAATAACGCATCACAAACTCACCAGGATGCTTAGTAAACTTATGCCCTGCTGAAATTAAGCGCTCTGTTGGCACTTCTTCACGGTCATAAATTTCACCAATAAGGGTACTTTTAACCCCATTATTGTCTTCAAGCTGCCATTGATAAACATCAGCGGGCCAAAAGTAACTTAGACCACGCCAAGCGATTAACAGTAATAAGCCTAATACGGCAATTAAACTGATACTAACGGCACCACCGGTCATCCAAATCCACGGTGAACCTGATTTAAACCACTTACCCATTGCACAAACCTCTCAAGGCGATTGGCGAAATAATCATTAATTGAGTCATCATCTTTCCTTACAGTGAGCTATAACGTTCGCGTAAACGTTGGCGAACCACTTCAGCAATAGTGTTAAAGAAGAAGGTGAACACAAACAATACAAAGGCGGCTAAGAACAACACACGATAATGCGAGCTACCAATGGCCGATTCTGGCATTTCCACCGCAATGTTTGCCGCTAAGGTACGCATACCTTCGAAAACGCTCCACTCCATGATGGCAGTGTTACCGGTTGCCATTAATACAATCATGGTCTCCCCTACCGCGCGGCCTAAGCCCATCATGATGGCCGAGAAAATCCCCGGACTTGCTGTGAGTAACACCACTCGAGTTAAGGTTTGCCAGTTTGTAGCACCTAATGCCAAGCTGCCATTTGATAGATGACGTGGCACAGAGAAAATCGCATCTTCAGCAATTGAGAATATGGTTGGAATAACCGCAAATCCCATGGCGATACCCACAACCAGCGCATTTCGTTGGTCAAAGGTGATGCCTAAATCGTTGGTAATAAACTGACGCGTGTTGCCGTCAAAAAATGCCACTTCAATTATTGGGCTTATCTCAAATGCAAACCAACCAACAAATATAATCACTGGTAATAGCATCAGTTCTTGGTAGGTTTCAGGTAAACGTTGCTTCCATTTTTCTGGTAATTTACTCCACGCAAATGCGGTAGTAAGAATGGATGTGGGTAATAATATTAACAACACCACAATACCGGGCAAGTGTTCCTCAATCAGTGGCGCTAACCACAGACCGGCTAAAAACCCTAAAATAACCGTCGGTAATGCTTCCATAATTTCAATCGTTGGCTTAACCACGTTGCGCACTTTAGGCGTCATAAAGTAAGCGGTATAAATTGCCCCAGCAATCGCCAGTGGCGATGCAAATAACATGGCATAAAATGCCGCTTTCATGGTGCCAAATGCCAAGGGCATTAAACTCAATTTAGCTTCAAAGTCGTCAGTACCAGACGTTGATTGCCATACGTATTTAGGCTCTGGGTAGCCTTCGTACCATACTTTATCCCACAACGCGCTCCAGGATATTTCTGGATGGCTATTCTCTACAGAGAAAAGGTTAAGTTTGTTATCAGCTTCAATCACTAATCCATTTGAACGCGGACTAAACGCCATTTGACCAGGGTTGGTTAACTGAAATTTCTCATCAAATAGTTCACGTTGACTCGTGGTATAAAGCAGAGTTAATTCACCTTCTTTACTCAATACTGCAAAGCTTTTACGGTAAAACTCAGTCGCCATAACACTTACAGGTGCTATATCGTCAAACTCACGAATTTGCTGGTATAGACGACCTTTATCACTGTTTACTTGGAAATACTGACTGACAATACCACTGTCATAACTGACCAAAATCGAGCTAGCACCGGCAAGCAAATTGACTTGTCTCACTTGAGCACCGACTTTTTGAACATCGATAACTTGAAGTAATTCAATCGAGTCTGCGTCACGAGTGTTGTAGACAAACAGTTTATTGGTCGCACCTAAAATAAGCTGACGATGATCGGGTGTCATTATTGCCGAAATAACATGATTAGGTGCATCTTCAATAAACACTTCAACAGATGACCATTCAACCTCTTCAGTCATCATGTTTTCTTCGCCTTCTTGGCGATTTAACTTCCAAGCACCATTAGCATCTTGGTAAGCAAAACTCATGCGGCTGTCGCTGAAATCAAACACCAGATTATAAACAGCGCCCTCATTATTAATCGTTAATGGCTCTTCACCAATCGGATAACGTAATGATGGCGTAATAACGCGTTTGTTGTCTGGGTAGGTTAAGCCAAACTCGATCCCGATAACGATCACTTGGCCGTTACTCAAACCTAACGCGAAACGTTGCTCGCTTGGGCTCGATTTAGCACTACTAGTGACCGTGGTACCTTCAGGAATTTTAGCCTTAAAAGACGAGATTAATTCACCGCTAAGGGCTGAATAAAAATCGACATTACCCATTTCGGTTACCCGATAAAGGACTTCGTTTTGTTCATCGCTACCAACCATTAAGGTTTTAGCGTCAGTATTTTGGTAACTCACACTCGTAACAGGTTCTATATGTGCCCCATCAAAAATGGGCTTGATGACATACAGCAAATAGAAAAATATTAATAACAGGGTGACAAATACCAACGTGCCACCAACGGTTACCCCAATCTCTGCTGCCTTATCCTTAAATGCTCTGCGGGTTGCATGTCTATCAACAAGTAGACTTTTTTCAGCAGAACCAGGTTTATTGACCTGACTTTCCATTAAGAACCTCTAATAATTAATCGATGCCATAATTAGCGCTTTGAATGTGTAGTTTACTATGCTAACAATAAATATTTATGACCAAATACATTAACTTTCGTCACTTATTTAAGTCTCTAAATCACTTACATTAGCCTCTACATAACTCATATTAGTTTCTAATTAAGTGTTAGTAAGACAATAGTAAAACTGATGTAAGACAGCAAAAAAACCATAACACAATCTTAAGTGGCTGCGATTATATGACGTAAAGATGACAGTTGTGTTACAGACTTTGTTTATAGGAGAAATATCCAATGATGCGTTATCTTATTACTCTTCAAGCACCAGACCGAAAAGGCTTGGTAGAACAAATCGCCAATGTCGTTAGTCGACATAATGGCAACTGGTTAGACTCAGAAATGCGTCATATCGACGGTATTTTTGCAGCCATATTACAATTAGAAGTCCCTGCACTAAAATGGGATGAGTTAATTGATGCATTAGAATGTATTGACGGCTTAACGCTAACGTTTGCTAAAACCACCTTAGCCGCTAAACCGATTAAGCATTTATATTACAACTTAGTTGCCTACGATCGCCCCGGAATTGTGCTGCATATCTCAAATAAAATGAATGCGCTAGGCATTAATATTGAACAATTTAGCAGCCAGTATGAAACGGCGAGTCACACTGGTATCGCGTTATTTAAGGCGACCATGACATTAGGCTTAACCGATCCAAACCAAGAAGAACAAATTACTGCATCGCTTTATGAAATGGGTGATGACGTGGTGCTTGATAAGCTGAGTAAATCAGCTTAAATGAACAGCAGATCGGCATACAAGCTCAATTAAGCCTAAAATCCGTTTTCATCATCTGTTAAACTGCCACGAAATAATGATGATAAAAATGGATTAACCATGTTTGGAACGCTATCAAAATTGAAAACCCACCTTAATGATAACCATGAGGTGGAGTATCATTTACCGGTGGGTGACGAGCGTTTAGCGCTTAACCCGCTTATTGGTAAGTCATTGACCATGACTCACACAGGTAATATTTTTTGCAGCAACTGCGGTAAAAAGACCAAGAAAAGTTATTCTCAGGGTCATTGTTATGTTTGCATGTCAAAGCTAGCCAGTTGTGACCTGTGTATTATGAAACCTGAAACATGTCATTTTGATCAAGGCACTTGTCGCGAACCAGAATGGGGCATATCAAATTGCTTTGTGCCCCACTACGTGTATTTATCGAATACTTCAGGTATTAAGGTCGGCATTACTCGCCATACTCAAATCCCAACCCGTTGGATAGACCAAGGGGCGACTCAGGGCTTACCGATTTTTAAAGTGTCGACGCGTAAAATGTCGGGTTTAATCGAAATAGAATTAGCCAAATTCATTAACGACAAAACTCATTGGCAAGCGATGTTGAAAGGTCATAATGATGATATTGATCTTGTCGAACAAGCCGCGCAACTGATTCCTCTGATTGAAGATAGACTGCACGCTTTAGCGGCCGAATATCAAGACATTGTGATTGAACGCCTTGATGCCAACATTCAAGCCATTAGCTATCCTATAACGCAATTTCCGGTGAAAGTTAAATCACACAATTTTGATAAAATTGCTGAAGTCAGCGGTATTTTGCAAGGCATTAAAGGCCAATATCTTATTTTTGATACTGGGGTGATCAATATTCGTAAGTTTTCATCTTACGAAGTAGACGTCAGTTATTAATTCACCTAACGATTTCTTTTTCAAAACTTGCTAGCAATGCCTGTATTTTTAAGTCGTGAGATCTGAGATTCACTCAGGTCTCGTGACGTAAAAATAGCCTATGGTAATTACACTTGCTAACCATTAATTTATTTAAATGATATCAAAGCGTTAATCGCTATAATGATAATTTATTAAGATTAAAACGATAAATTTAACTCACTGCTAAAAAAATCATTATGGTGAATGACTAAATTCACCTAGAATTCTGCTTCTATAACACTTAAGCCGAGAAACCTGTTCATGGAGTTAGTATTCGCCATTGCTTTATTTGCTTTTTCTGCCGGTATTACTCCAGGCCCTAACAACATTATGTTGATGACCTCTGGGGTTAATTTTGGCATTAAACGCAGCATTCCTCACTTAATGGGCATTAGCTTGGGCTTTCCGACCATGATACTGGCGGTTGGACTTGGCTTAAGTGCGATATTTCAAGCGTATCCTTTCATCCATATTGTGATTAAAGTGATTGGTATCAGCTACCTACTTTATCTGTCATGGCTTATCGCTAATAGCAGCAGTAAAATGGAAGGTAAGCAGGTAAGCAAGCCATTTAGCTTTTTACAAGCCGCAGCATTTCAATGGGTCAATCCAAAAGGCTGGATCATGGCAGTGGGAGCTATTGCGACGTTTACTTCAGTGCAACAAGAGCTGAATAGCCAAGTGATCACGATTGCGAGTGTATTTTTATGTGTGGCATTCCCGTGCGCGATTGTGTGGCTGGGATTTGGCGTGGCACTAAAACGTCTGCTAAAAAATGAACGCCAACAGCGAATTTTTAATATCTCTATGGCTCTATTATTAGTGGCATCGATCATCCCAATGATGTTACCACCCGCAACACATTAATTTATTAAATAAGCTTAAAGGTTACATAATGGAACAACATGAATGTCTTGCTCATACCGAAAACTGGGTAAAAGATGTCATTATGAAATACAACATTTGCCCATTTGCGCGTCGAGAAGTTGAACGCGCTAGCATTCGTTATGTAGCCATTGAAGCAACAAAGATAAAGGCCGTACTAAAAGCATTAATTGACGAGTGCCAACACTTAGATACTCATCCTGATACTGAAACGACACTATTTATTTTACCGCGGGGCTTTGAAGGTTTTTACCCTTACTTAGATTTGGTCGATTTTGCTACTGATGAATTAATGGCGCAAGGCTATGAAGGGGTTTATCAATTAGCGACATTTCATCCAGACTATTGCTTTGAAGGCGAACCTCAAGACAGTGCCGCGAATTTTACTAATCGTGCACCTTATCCTTGCCTGCATATTATCCGTGAAGCCAGTATGGAAATTGCGTTAGCCAACTACAGCGATCCGGAATCGATTCCTGAGCGTAATATTGCTTTTGCCGAGCGTAAAGGCAGTGAGTTTTTTATTAAGCTACTGCAGCACTGTACTAAATCGTAATCATGACAGATGCAGGTGTTTCTGTTGATTTTAAGTTTTAAGTTTTAGGTTTCGCCCTACCCGCCCGTCATCCCTGAGTGCTTGTATCAGGGATCCAGGTGTTTCTGTTGACCTTGTTTAAAAACGCAAAAACAAACACCAGGATTCCGGCTCAAAAGCATTACTGGAACGACCTGGTAGTGGGCTTTAGCAGGGTACGCATTAGCAAGTGACGGTGTAGTGAACGTTATTTGAATGCTTATTGAATATGTTTACTCGGCATTATGAGTAGCTTTGCATTGCTAGCTTTTGGCTTCACGCTCTACTCTTTTGATAAGGTAAACTTACTCACTTGCTGTGACATATTGCTCGCATCATTAAGTAAACTGTCGTTAAGCTCAGCGAGTTGTTGCGATATGTCTTGAGTATGGTGATAGATTTCAGTGATTTTCATCGCATTGCGATTCACTTCTTCGGCCACCGCAGACTGCTCATGCGTCGAGGCGGCAATTTGTTGGTTCATGCTGTCTATCACCTCAACGTGCTCAGCAATGAGCTTAAGCTCTCGACCAGCATGCTTTGATTCTGCAACGCTTAACTGCGCCTGTGCTTGGCCACGTTTCATGGCATTTACCGCCAGTGTTGCGCCGGACTTTAAGCGTTCGGTCATGTTTTTAATGTCTTCGGTTGAGCTTTGTGAACGCTGCGCTAGCGTGCGTACCTCATCAGCCACAACAGCAAAGCCTCGACCTTGGTCGCCCGCCCTAGCGGCTTCAATTGCAGCATTGAGTGCCAATAAGTTGGTTTGCTCTGCAATAGAGCTAATCACATCAAGAATGATCACAATACTTTGTACATCGGTATCTAAACGTCCAATAGCCTCTGCTGCATCGGCTATTTCATTGGCTAATATTTGAATTGCATCACCGGTTTTACTGACATCATTTTCACCGCTTTTGGCCTCTATGTTGGCTTTGGCTGACGCATCTGAAGCTTGGACAGCATTAGCGGCAATTTCATGCACTGTTGCACTCATTTGTGTCATGGCTGAAGCCACTTGCTCTGCTTCTGATGAACCTTGAAGCACATCGGTTTGCAATGAGCGTGTATAACCGTTCATTTGTTCAACAGCATTCACCAGATTCACGGCATTGACGCGCACCTGGGTAATGATGTCTTCAAACTCGGCCATCATTTGATTAAATGCTAGCGATATTTGGCCAAATTCGTCTTGCGATTGTTGAGGTAAACGAGTGGTTAAATCAAATTGGGTTCCGGCATGGTGCATTTGCTTGTGCAATACGCTTAAGCTGCGATGCAAATAACCCGACACACTCAGGCTCATAACAATGACAAACACTAATGCGAGCAGTAATAGTAATGCGACGTAGTACATCTGCTGCGTTGCATGGGCCAGTTTATCTTGGCTAAGCTGCGTTAAATCATCACCAAATTGTTTTTCTAGTTGAGTCAGTATCGCAATACGCGCTGTTGATATTTTAAACCATTCTTCAGGGTCTTGAGCCAACATGGCTGAAGCATCTTGAGCAAAAGCGAGTTCACGTAAGACTTGTACATCTGCCATGGCGCTGCTTTGCTGGGCTTGCTTATATGCGTTGATATTACTGACATTCGCAGCCGCAATAAACCGTTCTGCATAGGTTTGCTGCTCAGCCACTAAGGTGACAAACTTTTGAAATAAGCCTGGCGCAAACTCGCTGTTACCAAAAGTGGTACTTAATACGGCCCGTTCTATCCCTGCACGCTCTTTTAACTGTAAATAAGCCGCAAACGCTTTGAGGCGCATTGATAATTCACTGTCTAGGCTTTGGCTCGCCGCTTCATCGACCATCGACAGCAATAGCGTGTTCATTTTGGTGTAATAACCGACTTGCTCAGGCACAGAAACCGTGAGGCTGCTAACCTTATCACGCATCGTTGTTAGTTGAATTAATGATGAGGCGACTTGATCGTAAGTCGCTTGCAATTGAATGGGGAAGTCATCTTGCTGAGCAAATTGTTTAAAGCGGCTAATTTGGCTGTCGGTTTGACCACGCTGCCCGGGTAAATCGTCTTTAAATGATTGCCCTTGAGACCCAATGTAGCCTGCGCTCATGCCGCGCTCTTTTTGCAGTTCATGCACCAGCGCACTATTAATAATGGCAACATTCGAAAGTTCTATCACTAGCTTTAGTTGTTGCTGGGTGCGGTAATGATTACTCACATACATTCCACCAAATAAGATACTGGTGAGCAGCGGTGGCAATACGAGTAACGCAAGCTTACGTGATATTTTAAGGTTACTTATCCACTGCCAATTCATAAACATTCCTTTGCGATTAATAAAACATACGATTCAGTGATACTTTAGACGACATTCAGCATATTGTATTACTCTGTAAGTAAAACTCAGACTTAGCTCACAGCTAAATTAGTTTATGCCGTTCTAATTATTAATAATCTACTCACTATGGAGTAGTTGTACACTATTGCTGCAATGCTAAGCAAAAATCACTAATCAGTTCAGGCCAATCATCAACATCATCCATAGAGTTAGCGATATGCAGTTTGGCATTCGGTAACGCCTTTTCAAGTTCAATAGCTGTTTCAATGGGATGAGCATCATCATCTTGCCAAGCAAGAATTAGCGTTGGCACCCTAATGCTGGCAAGTTGCTGCTTACTTGGGAGGTCATTTTGAGCGGCCGCGGTAAATAACTGACTTAATGTCTGGCGTTTCATCGACTTTAGTCCATCTAACATCCCCAAAACACTGTGCTTGTGGGCATCGATTAACCAGCGAGGTAACATCTTGTCTAAATGCTTGGCATTCATTTGGGCTAAGCCTTTACCGCCAAGTATGCGTGCGGCTTTGGCTATTTTATAATAATAATTAACTTGATTGGCTCTAGCCTGCCACGCGATAGGCGGGGTCATTAAAATGAGTCCTTGAATGCTTTCTGGATTGGCCAATGCTGCATACAAACTGGTTGCACTGCCCATGGATTGACCACCTAAAATCATTGGTGTCGGAGCTTGATAATGCGCCGCGACCCTCAACATGTCTTTAGCAAGAGACGGCCAAAGGTAATCGTCAACAGACTCACCCGCAGTAGATAATCCATGACCGATTGCATCATAACGAATAAGTTGTAACTTTTTAGGAAACCGATGCCAAGCATACACGCCAATAGCATCTTCGCTTTGCATGCAGCCACACAGACCGTGGGCCCAAACCAAGGCTTGCCCCTTACCGCTAATGGAACAATTAAACTGATTGATATTAAATTGCTCTGTCATGGCCTGTGGTTCTCCTATCTGTCTATCCTTTTACAATTTCAATCAATCTATTAATAAATAATATGATTGCATCTGTCGTATCAAACCTAAATGCTAAACCGTAATGAATTTCACTTAAGCCTTTGTTACGGCGTGTTGGAAAACGAGTCATTTGAGCATTGTGGTAATAATCGTATTTGGCATGGACGCCATCAATAGTGGCCAGTTCAGTAGAAAAAACCTCAAATGCCGGACGAATGATCAGTAATGGGGTTTTACCTTCAACATGTAAATAAACCGGCTCTTTTAACTCAGGAAGCATGTATTCGGTGACATTCTTAATATTAAAATTAGTACGACATTTGAGTTCATTCAAGGTTGATGCAACTTGTTCAAGGGTGATGCTCATAAAGTGGATGCCTGTGCTGGGTAATGTCATTGATTTATATCACTAGAGTATATGGCTTAGCTGAATAAATAAAAACAAAAAGCCCCGAACAAATGTTCAGGGCTAATAGTGTTAGTGCGATATTAGTAACGATAAAGCAGAATTAAGCGTCAATACCTTTACTCGCCAAAAACTCGTCGTATGTGCCTTTGAAATCGTTAATCCCTGTCGGAGTCACTTCAAGAATACGAGTGGCTAACGATGATACGAATGCACGGTCATGAGATACGAACATTAATGTACCTTCGTACTTTTCAAGCGCGTTGTTTAATGACTCAATCGATTCCATATCCATGTGGTTGGTTGGCTCGTCGAGTAATAAGATGTTCGGCTTTTGCATGATAAGTTTACCGAAATACATACGGCCTTTCTCACCACCAGATAGTACTTTGACTGACTTTTTAATGTCATCGGCACCAAACAACATACGGCCTAGAATACCGCGTACCGATTGGTCATCGTCATTTTCTTTGCGCCATTGACTCATCCATTCGAACAAGGTCATGTCATTGGCAAAATCAGCTTCATGATCCTGGGCGTAGTAACCAATATTGGCATTTTCAGACCAATTAATGGTGCCTTCATCTTGTGGGATGTCGTGTACCAAAGTACGTAACAAAGTCGTTTTACCGACACCGTTTTGGCCCAAAATAGCAATCCGCTCGCCCACTTCAACCATAAGGTCGAATTGACTAAATAACGGGGTATCGTAACCTTTGGCTAAATTTTCAACAACTAAGGCATTACGGAACAATTTCTTTTCTTGTTCAAAACGAATAAACGGGTTCACACGGCTTGATGCTTTAATATCATCTAGCTTAATTTTATCAATTTGCTTGGCGCGTGATGTCGCTTGCTTAGCTTTAGATGCGTTAGCCGAGAAGCGCGCAACGAAGGTTTGTAACTCTGCAATTTGTGCTTTCTTCTTCGCGTTGTCACTCATTAAACGTTCACGAGATTGCTGTGCAGCCATCATGTATTCGTCGTAGTTACCAGGGAACACACGTAATTCGCCGTAATCTAAGTCAGCCATGTGAGTACAGACTGAGTTTAAGAAATAACGGTCATGCGAAATAATGATCATGGTGCTGTTACGTTGGTTCAACATATCTTGTAACCAGCGAATAGTATCGATGTCCAAGTTGTTGGTTGGTTCGTCAAGTAACAGTAAATCTGGGTCAGAGAATAATGCTTGCGCCAAAAGCACACGCAATTTAAAACCTGGAGCGATTTCGCTCATTAAGCCAAAGTGTTGTTCGGTACCAATACCGACACCTAAAAGTAAGTCACCGGCACGAGATTCAGAGGTATAACCATCCATCTCGGCAAATTCCATCTCAAGTTCAGATACTTTAATACCGTCTTCTTCGCTCATTTCAGGTAAAGAATAAATACGGTCGCGCTCTTGCTTTACTTTCCACAACTCACGGTGGCCCATGATCACAGTGTCTACGACAGAAAAGGCTTCGTATGCAAACTGGTCCTGGTTTAATTTACCCATACGTTCGTTAACATCTATTGAGACGTTACCACTTGATGGTTCTAAATCACCGGCAAGGATTTTCATAAAGGTGGATTTACCACAACCATTCGCGCCAATTAAACCGTAGCGATTTCCGCCACCAAATTTGACTGAGAGGTTTTCAAACAGTGGCTTAGCGCCAAACTGCATTGTGATGTTAGCTGTTGTAATCAAAATGAAATTCCAAATCGTGTTGTGTGTTGAAGCCGATATCAAATTATAGTGTATTCGCTCAAGTTGACATCTATATGACTCAAGCAAGCAAAAATGATATTGAAACTAGAATACGGCAAAGCCGAGGTAAATACGAAGCGCGATAGTGTAAGGATTTTTGGCCTATTTATCAACCTAGCAATCAACAATAGCGCAGACAAATACTGGCCACTTTTGAGATACAAGCAAGTATATGCTCACCATAATGCATATATCAGGGACGATAAATACACCAAGGTGGCTTAACACCGAAAACATCAATATGTTTTCGGTATCAATGATAACCGTGTGAAGTATTTAGTAAAAATATTGCCTCAGCTTAGGCGCTTGCTGGATCTGTTACATGGTCTGGGTGAATTTCTGCTTGGATAAAGCAGTTTTGTAGCACTTTTTTCGATGGGTACATACTTGCTGTGCTATCAATTATTTGCGCATCAAAATCGACAACAATAGGAATAAAATGGCTCGCTTTGGTGATTTTACGCTGTCTTAATTTTTTCAATGCGCTGATATCGGCATTTGAAGGCGAATGGTCAAAAGTAAAATACAAATAATGAATCGTATTTTGAGACTTCATTCCGAGCACTTTCTTTAACTCTACTAAGCGAGTCACTAATTGCTCATTCTGTGCTTGAACCTGCGCAATTGAGACTTTACTCATATCAAATACGGATATTGAAATAACACTATTGATATACTTTTGCGCCGCAATAAACTCAAGCCCTTCAAACTTAGCTGAACCGTCTGTCTCGAGTGTTGATGGCGCTAACTCTACAAAGCCGTTGCTATTGATTAAAATGTCTTTTAAACGCTCACGGGCTGTCGGCAATGCACTAAAATACGCCTCTTTCTTGCGAATATTGTGTCTCATGTAACCCGCTAGGGCACCACAAAGCACTAAAAAGACGATTTTGCCACCAATACGATGCCAAAAATCTAGGTATGGCGCATCCGGTAAAGTAATCCCGGCTTCCAAGGTTAGCGCTTCAACCTCTAGCGGCATCAGATCGATGTATAAATCATCTTCTGGCAGCATGCCAGCAAAACGGCCATCATAATTCCACAGTGGAATAAATAATACTTCAACCGATTTATAGATATAGCCAATATCGACGTTATCACCCTCTGGTGTTTGAAATCGCTCGTCATCGGGAAGTTCCACTAGGGTAATAATGTTTTCCCCACCAAAAGAAATTAATCCCGCTTTGGCATGCGAAATATTAGCGGTTATAAGCAAGCAGAATAGCAATAGTAAGAAAATATTTTTCATTTTAATCCTTTATGAATAAAAAATAGCTGATTAGTGATCAGACTAAGCAGTGAATAGCGGAACCACAAATTGTAATCGCAATGAGTCTTTTAGATTCCCTTCATACAAAGACTCATCGCTATTATACTAAAAAATGCTCAGACAACAACGCCATAGCGCTTATAGTTGCGCGACTAGCCTAGGAGCATTTTTATCGTTTTAAATACTCAATAATATAGTCTAATCCACCAGTGATAGCGGCGACTTGGGCATCGTTACATTCTTGCGCTGTGACCAGAGGACTATCAGGATACACTTCAGTCGTGGTGTTAAAGTGATTGTCAGTGATACCGGCGCATAAACTGAGTTTTTTTACCGGATAGTTAATCACCCCAAATTGCTCAATCGGCACTTCAATTAGTTGCCCATTATCGTCTGGTGCAATATGGGTCACTTTGGCAACGGAATCGATTATCGCTTTTTGAAATGCGGGAGTTGGATTATCACTGTCACCCACCAAATAAAAACCGTCAGGAATAATGCCTTTAGCATAATCAACGCCATCGCGAGCAGACAATACTGGTCTAAACTCTATCTCATCAGTATCGGTCGTTTCATGTAAATCAATATGTGCATATACCTCACCGAGTGTGGCCACAAATGCCATTAATGCCGCTGATTCTTCCGCTGGACTGTTAGGGTAAAAAGAGCGATTAGGATCGATGGCTTTTGGGTTCCAACGATTAATAGTTTCATAACCCCACGGGCTGATACATGGCGCAACCACCACATTAAAATACTGAGCGTAATCTTGCGCTTTAGTGGCTAAAAATTGAATGGCACCTTGTACACCACTGGTTTCATATCCATGTACGCCGCCGGTGATCAAAATGGTTTTTTTAGTACTGTCCCACTTGAGTGGTTTAAAACCAAATAAAGGATACTTGTCGACGTCATAAGATAACGCGCCATACTGTATTTGCTCAAATTGAGCCGCAAGCGGGGTTAACTTACTGACCACTTCATCTTGATATGACCGCTTGATAGTCACTTGTGCTAACCATTGGGCTTTGTGATCATCGGTCCATTTTTGTCCAGGAATGCCAATTGGATACGCTGTTGAATTGCTCATATAACCTCGTTAATCGTTTGTTTTATTGAGTTAATCTATTACGTTAGTTTATTTATTGTGACGGATTTAGGTTTAGCTAAAATAACTAAGCCTATGCCTAAAAAAATGATACTGGCGGAAATACTAAGATGAATACTGATCACTTCATCTAAAAATAGTACCCCGCCAAAGGCGGCGATGACAGGAACGGTCAGTTGTAATACTGCGGCATGTGTTGCTGTTAACCCACGTAAAGCTTGATACCATAATGCGTAGCCGACGCCAGATGCCAGCCCACCTGACAATACGGCCAATAAAATGCCTGCGGGCGACAAGATAAGGTGATTCATGGGTTCAACAACGCTAAACAATGGCACTAAACAGACTACACCTATCATTGCCGCAACTAACGGCAAGGTGCGAATAAAATTATAGCCGGTATCAAACAGTGGTTTGCGCGACTGTTTACCCAATAACGTGTAGCCACCCCAAGCACAGCCACTGAGGGCCATTAATATTAGGCCTATGATTGAAGGAGCGCTGACGCCCGGTAAAACTAAATATCCAAAACCTGCAAATGCCAATGAGGCGCCAATAACCTCGAGTAAGGTTAACCGCTGGCCTTGAATATAACTCATCAGCATCATACTCATTTGTACTGCAGCAAATAAAATTAATGCGCCAGTTGCGGTATCAAGAAGCACGTAAGCGTATGAAAAAGTGACCGCATAAATGAACAGTAATCCCGCAGCGAGAAAGCTGCCGTGACTCGCTGATATTGCTGCCTTGGTTTTATTGGCAGCACTTTTATTAACGTCACTTTTATTAACGTCACTTGTATTAACGTCACTTGTATTGGTGTGGAGGCGACGGGTTCGCAATGACATTAATAGCCACAACACCAACGCCCCTGCAGTTAAACGAATAGCGGTAAAACTGCTTGGATCAATTAATGGCGTGGTTTGCTGAACTGATAATGCCATACGGCACAATACCGAATTAGCTGCAAATGCGACCAGAGCCACTAGGGTATACAAGGCCACAGAAAGCGTCGATAAATATGCTAATAGAACAGACATAGACAGGCGACTATGCTTTTTTCTTAAAGGTAAACTTTTGCACAAACCATTGTATTACCCCGACTTGTTGAACGTGAGTTAAGCCAAAATAAACACAGATCCACGGAGAGATAAGTAAAAACCAAGGTAACGCAGCTGTCGAGCGACCTGAGAATTGTAAATATAAAAAGCCGCCGTAAATAATAATGACGCCGAAGATCCCCACTATTAACATGATTTTTTTAAGCAGGTATTCTAATTTGGCCACGTAATTAATCCTTAAAAAGTAAAAAAGTCACGCCGAGATAATACACATGGTATTCACTCGGCGTGACGGCATCATAACAAACTGATTAAGCGAAATACTACCGGCTTATAAACGAATACCGCCATCAATTTCAAATACTCGGCCGTTGACGTAATCATTTTCAATGATAAAACGCACTGTAGAAGCAATTTCTTCCGGTTGGCCTAAACGACCGACGGGTACCATTTGCTCAAGGCGTTCTAATGCTTCAGGCTTCATTGCTGCGGTCATTTCAGTGGCGATAACACCAGGCGCAACCGCGGCGCTGCGAATATTGTAGCGCGCTAACTCTTTGGCCCAGCCGACAGACATAGCTGCAACGCCAGCTTTAGAGGCCGAGTAATTAGACTGCCCCATGTTACCGGATTTAGCTAAGCTAGAAATATTAATGATAACCCCAGCTTGACCAGTCTCAATCATGGCTGCAGCGGCTTCACGACCACACAAAAAAGTACCTGTTAAATTGACGTTAATGACGGACTGAAATTGTTGATATGACATGCGATCAACGACTTTGCCGTCTTTCGCTTTAACCATTAAGCCGTCACGTAAAATACCTGCATTGTTGATTAACACATTCACTTGGCCAAAATCTTCAACAATAAATTTAAACCCAGAAACGACGTCTTCTTCATCAGTAATGTCTAAGGCGTAACCTTGCACTTCAGTGATTGAACCTAAATCAGCACAAGCCTGTTCAAGTTTGCTTTGGTCGACATCGATAAGTGCCAATTTAGCCCCTTGTGCAGCCAAATTTTGCGCCATTGCCAGACCTAATCCACCTGCTCCGCCAGTAATGACGACAACCTTATCTTTTAATTCCATCAACTGAATCCTTTATTTTTTCTTTGAAAACTGTTCAAAAATACTTGAAAAATCGCGACGGCCATTGCCTTGACGAGCATGATTAACATATAAACTGCGAGCCAAAGATCCCATCGGTGTGCTTGAGTTAGACGCGACTGCCGCTTCTTGCGACAAGCCTAAATCTTTTACCATCAAATCGACCATAAAGCCGCCTTGATAATCTTTCGACGACGGTACATTTTCCATCACATCTGGGCATGGATTATACTTTTCGAGAGTCCAGTTACCGCCACTGCTGACTTTCATGATATCAGATAGCACTTTAGGATCTAAACCATTATCCAAACCTAATTGTAATGACTCGCTAGTACCGACCATCAACACAGATAACAGCATGTTGTTACAAATCTTGGCAATTTGCCCAGCACCCACAGCACCAGCGTGAAAAATATTGCCGCCCATAACGGTCAGTACGGTTTGCGCTTGTTGATAAGCTGAGTCACTACCACCACAAATAAAGGTCAAACTGCCGGCGGCTGCGCCTGCTGTGCCGCCAGAAACGGGCGCATCAATAAACTCTATGCCTTTTTCGCAAGCTTTAGCTCCCACTAGACGGGCACTATCAGCATCTATGGTAGAACAATCAATTAATAGTGCATGCTTTGACACAACATCAAGCAGGCCTTTATTGTCATCGTCACCTAAATATAAGCTGCGCACATGTTTGCCCGCGGGAAGCATGGTTATCACAAAATCGGCAGCGGCTGCTGCGCCACAGGCGGTTTTAGCGCTTAATGCACCTTGATCAGTTAACGCTGTGACTGCGGCCGGGTTTAAGTCAAACACTGTGACTGTCATACCCGCCTTAACTAAGTTGGCCGCCATTGGGCCACCCATATTGCCTAAACCAATAAATGCTACTGTTGCCATGTTGATTATCCTTTTATAAAAAGTCTGCTAATGGGTGCTTATCTGCGGCCCAGGGAGATGTGACAAGTTGGGCTATTTTACTCGGTTCAACCGCTTCAACATCGGTAAACAGCCATTGAGGGTTGCGATCTTTATCAATCAGTAACGCCCTTACACCTTCACAAAAATCCCCCATAGAGCAACAATTAACGCTAACACCCAGTTCCCACTTGAAGCATTCGGCTAAGCTCAGCGCTGAACCTAATGCCGCTTGAGAAAAGATCAGATGCCAGCTGATCGGACTCCCCGCCAATGCTGTTTTCTGCGCGCGTTTTAGCCAATCAAGCTCAGTATCTAGCGTCGATAATTGGTGATGAACATCCAGAATGTCACCTGCCATTAATAAATCGATTTGACTTTGAAATTGTTGTAAATGACTGGTTGTAAGCGACGCTAGATGCGGCTGTGTCATACCAGAAAGCAAGTTGCTCAATAGCTGATGATTTGTATCGTTATCTTGGCTCCACGTTACTTCGGCCATAGCATCAAACAGCGGCTGTCTTTCATCGCTGGTTAAGTAATAGTTACCCAAGTTAACGTACAAGGCGTCTGAGGCGTTCATGTTGTAAGCCGTTAAGCCTAGAAATAAGCCTGTTTTTCCTGGCATACGATTTAAAAAGTAACTGCCACCGACATCGGGATATAAACCAATGGTGACTTCTGGCATCGCAATACGACTGCGCTCAGTCACAATGCGATGACTACCACCAGCCATGAGTCCTAATCCGCCGCCCATGACAATGCCGTCGCCCCATACCAGCACAGGCTTACCAAATTGATGCAGTAAGTAATCCAATTGGTATTCTTGGGTAAAAAATTCACAGGCTTCATCGGTGATGTTATTGGGATTAGCGATAGATGCATGATAAATCGCACGAACATCACCGCCAGCGCAAAAAGCCTTGTCGCCAGCGCCTTTGATAACCACGCAAGCAATACTGTCATCGTTTTTCCAGCGCGTGAGCTGGTTTTGCATCGCTGCAACCATTTTAAGCGTTAATGCATTAAGCGCTTTTTCGATATTCAGGGTCACTACGCCAATAGATTGGCCAGATAGTGTGCCTAACGTTTGAAATATTACCTCTTGAGTCATTAGCTGTTCTTCCAATTTGCGGCGCGTTTTTGTAAAAAGGCGTTCACACCTTCAGCTTGATCTTCACTGCCAAACAGGTCAACAAACAATTCACGTTCAAGCGGTAATGCCTCAACTCTTGGCATTGTACGCCCAGCATTTATCAGCGTTTTACATGCACTGACACTGCCAGGAGACTGTTTAGCCACTTTAGCGGCTAATGCGACTGCAGCATCGAGGGCTTGGCCTTGTTCAACCACTTCTTCAATTAAACCAATTTTTTCAGCTGTGGCTGCATCAATCCGTTCACCGCATAAAATCATCCGTTTCGCCCAGCCCTCGCCCACTAGTGCGGTTAAGTTTTGGGTGCCACCGGCACAAGGTAATAAACCCACAGTGGCTTCTGGTAGCGCCATTTTCACTTGGGTTTCAGCAATACGTAAGTCACACGCTAATGCGACTTCTAAGCCGCCACCCATGGCATAGCCATTAATGGCCGCGATTGATACACCGCGAAACGCACTTAAAGTTTCAAAGGCTTCGCCAAAGTGTTTGGCCATGTTAGCGGCATTTTCTTTATCACCGTCGGCAAATAAATTTAAATCGGCACCAGCAGAAAAAAACCTATCACCTTGGCCAGTGATAACAAGCGCGTAAACATCCTTGCGTTGATTTAATGAAAGCACGATCTGTTTCAACGTTTGTAAACTGTCAGCTGTCCAGGTATTGGCTGGCGGGTTGTTCAACGTCAAAATAGCCGTGTGACCAATGATGTGTTCCAGTATATTGGTTTGAGCAGTCATAACCTTATGTCCTTATGTTAGTAATCATTTATGGATCATTCAGTTGTGGATCAGTCAGCAGTGAGCCACCCGTTACAGGATAGGATGTGCATCGCTGGCTAACAAACGACGAGCAATGATTAACCGCATGATCTCGTTAGTGCCCTCTAAAATTTGGTGCACACGTACATCGCGGAAATGACGCTCTAATGGATATTCACGAATGTATCCGTAACCACCATGAATTTGCAGCGCACTGTCGCACACTTGAAAGCCCACATCGGTGGCAAAGCGTTTTGCCATGGCACAATATGCGCTGGCTTCAGGGTCTTGAGTGTCGAGTTTAAATGCCGCTAAACGCACCATTTGACGTGCAGCGACTAACTCTGTTGCCATATCCGCTAATTTGAACTGTAGTGCTTGAAAAGCCGCTAATGGCTTACCAAACTGTTTACGCTCATTCATATATTCGGTCGCGCGCGTTAAGGCCGCTTGTGCAGTGCCAATTGAACAGGTGGCGATATTAATTCGTCCGCCATCTAAACCTTTCATGGCAAAGGTAAAACCTTGGCCTTCTTCGCCAAGTAAGTTAACCGCTGGGACGCGCACATTTTCGAAGCTGATCATTCTCGTCGGTTGGGCGTTCCAGCCCATTTTATCTTCCGCTTTTCCGTAAGTAACGCCTGCGGCATCGGCCGGTACTGCAATGGCAGAAACCCCTTTAGGGCCAGCTTCACCGGTACGGCACATCACCACTAAAAGCTCAGTTTCACCCGCTCCAGAAATAAAGACTTTCGAACCTGTGATCACGTAATCGTCACCATCACGCACGGCTTTAGTTTGCAATGAAGCAGCGTCGCTGCCTGCTCCTGGCTCAGTTAAGCAATATGATGCCAATAACTGCCCTGTGGTTAAGCCTTCTGACCACTGTTGGCGTAAGGTTTCAGTGCCCCAGGTAGTGACCATCCAAGTGGCCATATTATGGATGGTTAGCATTGCTGTGGTTGTTGTGCAGCCATGGGCTAATTCTTCAAAAATAATTGAAGAATCTAACCGAGACAGGCCCATACCTCCTTCTGATTCTGGCGAGTAAAGTGAACAAAAACCCAGCTCACCGGCTTTTTGAATCACGTCTTTAGGAAAATGATGTTCTTCGTCCCATTTGGCGGCAAATGGCGCCAGCTCTTCTGCTGCGAATTGACGGGCTAAATCAGCAAACTGACGCTGATCTTCATTTAAATTAAAATCCATACTGGAGTCCTTATATTATCTTGGATGACTCTCGGGTCATTTGATATTTTGCCCACCTGCAGCTTGAGCTACTTAGTCATTAAATGGTGATGTTTGGGCTTACGACATCACCATCCGATGGTGCGAGTCAAAATGGTCTTGTTGTATTAGCAGATAAAAATAACCGCGATAGGTTTTATCATACCGCGGCCAATGAGCTTATTTGAGGTCAATACTCATGTTAGGACCGCTAACCGCTTCTGCATCAAACCAGCGTGTGGTAATGGTTTTGGTTTCAGTGCAAAAACGTACAGCTTGCTTACCATATGCGTGTTGATCGCCATAGAAACTGCCTTTCCAACCTGTAAACGAGAAGAAAGGTAGTGGCACAGGAATAGGAACGTTAATCCCTACTTGGCCAACTTCTATTTCATGTTGATATTTACGCGCTGCGCCGCCTGATGCGGTAAAGATTGAGGTACCGTTACCATAAGGGCTGTTGTTAACCAGTTCGATAGCATCGTCTAAGTTATCCGCTTCCATACAACACAGTACTGGACCAAAAATCTCTTCTTTGTAAATGCTCATGTCGGTGGTGACATTGGTGAACATGGTTGGGCCAACCCAGTTACCAGACTCATAACCTGCAACAGTGAAATCGGTTCCATCGAGTAAGCAATCAGCACCTTCTGCTTTGCCTTGAGCAATCAGTTTTAGGACACGCTCTTTTGCCGCAGGGCTGATAACAGGGCCGTAAGCAGCATCTTTGTCATCCCATAAACCAGGACGAACCTTAGCTAACGCTTCTTTTAATTCAGGGATCCACTCTTTGGCTTTACCGACAAAAATGGCTACTGAAATGGCCATACAACGCTGACCCGCAGCGCCAACCGAGGCTCCGACCATGTTATTGATCACTTGTTGCTTGTTCGCATCAGGCATGATCACACAATGGTTTTTTGCCCCTGCAAACGCTTGTACCCGTTTGAGGTTATCAGTGCCGGTTTTATAAATGTATTGGCCCACACCCACAGACCCCACAAACGAAATCGCTTTAATGGCTGGGTCTCGTAGTAAAATATCAACCGCAGTTTTGTCACCATGGATAAGTTGTAACACGCCTTTTGGTGCGCCCGCTTCAACAAATAACTCCACTAAACGTTGTGGCGTCATGGGATCTTGTTCAGACGGTTTTAAAATAAAGGTATTACCGCAAGCAATTGATAACGGGAACATCCATAATGGGATCATCGCAGGGAAGTTAAACGGAGTAATACCGGCACACACACCTAATGGTTGCGTGTAGCTATACGTATCGATATTACGAGCAACGTTTTCTACCGTTTCACCCATCATTAACGACGCAACACCACAAGCATGTTCAGCAACTTCAATCCCGCGCCATACATCACCTTTAGCATCTTCAAAGGTTTTACCGGTTTCTTGCGCTAAAATTGTCGCTAATTCGTCATGATGCTCTTTGAGCAAATGTTGGTAACGCAACATAACCCGAGCACGTTCAGACACGGGAACTTCTTTCCAAGTTTTAAACGCTTCTTTAGCACTGTGAATAGCCAGCTCGACTTCGGCGGTAGTCGCGCAGTTTATTTTTGCGATAACGCTGTTGTTAGCAGGGTTAGTCACATCAATATTGCGATCGCCGCTACCAAAGGTGAATTCGCCATCAATATAATGCTTAACTTGTGTAGTCATGTGGTTTTCCTCGATCCTTGAACATCTATGAGTGAGTAACATCACTCGTATTGAGTTATTGCACAGGTAATGCCGTTTATTATGTTTGTCAGTCTCACTCATTGAGTGGCTGGATGTACATTTACCTGCGCAGTGGTCTTATTGAACTTAGCGAGTGTGGCTTTATTCCACTTCTATCGCCATCGCGGTGGCTTCACCACCACCAATACATAGTGATGCCACGCCGCGCTTAAGACCACGGGCTTTTAAGGCATAAATCAATGTCACTAATAAACGAGCGCCAGAACAACCAATTGGATGACCTAATGCACAAGCACCGCCGTTAACATTGACTTTGCTGTTATCTAAACCAAGTTCAGACACGGCAAGCATGGTTACCATGGCAAATGCTTCGTTAATTTCATATAAATCAACGTCATCTTTACTCCACTGCACTTTTTCGAACAGTTTTTGCATCGCGCCAACGGGAGCTGTGGTAAACATTGATGGTTCTTGCGAGTGAGTCGTATGGCCTTTAATGGTCGCCATAACGGTTAGACCTAACTGAGTGGCTTTCTCACGGGTCATTAACATCAGTGCCGCAGCGCCATCTGATATTGAACTTGAATTAGCCGCAGTAATGGTGCCGTCTTTAGTAAAAGCAGGACGTAAGCTGGGGATTTTTTCAGGACGAGCGTTTCCAGGCTGTTCATCGATATCAACACTGATATCACCACCGCGAGCACTTACGGTGACAGATACCACTTCATCTTTAAACGCTCCCGACTGAATCGCTGCATTGGCTTTTTCCAGTGATGACAATGCGAAAGCATCCATTTGTTCACGGGTTAAACCAAAATCGTCGGCCGTTTTTTGTGCAAACGTGCCCATAGCGCCACCAGTGTAGGCATCTTCAAGGCCATCTAAAAACATATGGTCCATTACTTTACCGTGCCCCATACGCATTCCGCTTCGAGCTTTGTCGAGTAAATATGGCGCTCTGCTCATGTTTTCCATGCCGCCAGCTACGACCACTTGGCTGCTGCCGGCTTTAATTAAGTCGTGAGCTAACATGACGGTTTTCATACCTGAACCACAGACTTTATTCACTGTTGTGGCACCAACACTTAGAGGTAAACCGGCACCTAATGTGGCTTGACGAGCTGGTGCTTGGCCAAGACCTGCAGGCAACACACAGCCCATTAGCACTTCATCTACGCTATCGGCACTGATCCCCGTTTGGGCTAAAAGGCCTTTAATCGCCGTGGCCGCTAACACTGGCGACGCGACCTCAGACAATGCACCTTGAAACCCACCCATTGGTGTACGCTTCGCGGCAACAATAACGATATCTTGACCTGTTTGCTCTGTACTCATAACCACTCCAATTCACTGCGCTTTAAAAATTATTGAAAATAATATCACACCACTTTGACGTTGACGCTAACGTAAAGCAAGTAAAAAATGGTCTAAAAGGTGATGTTAATCTCATGGCGTTGTCATCGAAGATTTACACTGGATAAAAAAACACTAAAAATGGTAGCTAACTAACTGTTTATAAATTAGTTATTATCAGGAGGTCTTACTGTGGAAAATTGGATTACACTTTAGTCTATGAAGTGGCCCCAGCATGAACAATTGTGCTATGAATGCTAATAATTGACGACAAATTTTAGTGATTAATCGCGTTTTAGCGGCTGATAGCAATACATCAGAATAGTGACATTCAGGAGAGTAGATAAACAAAAAAGGCTATTTCACGTTATCGCGTAATAGCCTTAATAAAAGTCACCTCAACGCAACAAAATAAACGCCTATAAAATTGAATAATAAGTGATTATTTTTTACTTTCCCATGGCGTTTTGGCGTTCATGTCGGACAGATCATAAGGCGTTAACTGATAGACATAATAATTAAGCCAATTGCTGATCAATAAACTGCCATGACTATGCCAACGCACGATAGGATCTTGGTTTGGATCGTCTTGACGATAATAATTTTGTGGAATATCAGGATTAAGATCTAGGCCTTTATCGCGCACATACTCGTCATTCAAGGTATCTTTTTGATACTCAGGATGACCCATAACAAACACATTTCGATTATCGCGACTGAGAACAATATAGGCTCCAGCGTCATCAGACTCTGCCAACACGTCTAAATCAGGATGTTGGCGAACTTGTTCAATATCCATTTCGGCGAAGCGAGAATGTGGCGCAAAAAATTCATCATCAAAACCCCTCAATAATGGATGTGGATCGCTGGTGCGACGATGATTAAACACCCCCGAACGTTTAGTGGCCAATAACTTACGTTCTAAATTGTAAAGATGATAGAAACCCGCATGAGCAGCCCAGCACAGAAATAATACTGATGTCACATGTTGCTGAGACCAATCAATGATCTCGCGAATATGGTCCCAATAGACCACATCTTTAAAGTCAATTTGGCCTAAAGGCGCGCCAGTAATAATCAAGCCATCGTAATTGTTGTGCTTGATCTCTTCAAAATCACGATAAAAAGTATTCATGTGATCCACAGAAGTGTGCTTTGACTCTTTATCATGGATGCGTAATAAATCAACCCCGACTTGTAATGGCGTATTACCCAATAAGCGCAATAGCTGGGTTTCAGTTTCAATTTTATTGGGCATTAAATTCAAGATTAATACCCGCATTGGACGAATGTCCTGATTAGCCGCACGGGTTTCAGACATCACAAAGATATTTTCTGACTCTAAAATACCTGCTGCTGGCAGGTTATCTGGAATTCTAACCGGCATACTGATTACCTTTTGTGTGAAGAAAATAAATTATCTTGTGTATTTAGCCATAATGATGAATTTGTCATATCGACCATATCGCACTATCACTGCCACAGATAGAGCATGCCGAGGTGATAAGCGTATTTAGCCGTGGGTGAGTCACCGCTTAAGATCACAAAATCACCATAAATATTCGCCTAAAATAACACCTAGATATTCTCAGGACTGTCAGCACATTATCATTGAAAATAATGTCTTACTTAGCGCTAAGGCGATGGATACGCTTTGACAGCCCATTATTGTCATCTAACTGACCACTCATTGTTAGTCGCTTTCATCATACACAAGGATGTCTAGAAGTCTACACGTCTTTAGTTGAAATATTTTCTCGCTTGTTATCAATAGCCGATATTCCTATTATAAGACACCACATTACGATGATGCTGACTATGTTAACAACCACGCCTACCGCAACGGCAATGATTATTGGGGCGACTTCGCAATTAAGCCAAGCGCTTGCACGACAGTTATCGGAACAAAATGTATCCCTAGTGCTTTTTGTGCCAGATCCTGATGTATTAACCGATTTTTGTCGAACCTTACCAGGGGAAGTGAGCGTTTACCCGTTAAGTATTTTTGAGCCTGAAACCTTAATTAAGCAACTCACTTCTGCATGGGAGCAGCACAATGGTGCTCATCTAGTGATCGTCAATACGGGTGTGAATCATTATGACGCGGCACTACCTTGGCCGATTGAACAAGATATTGTTGATATCAATGTCAGAGGATTTGCCGCCATCAGTAACTGTGTGTTTAAGTTGATGTGTCAACAAGGTTATGGACAACTGGCGGCAATTAACACAATAGCGGGCCAACGTGGTGGTCCAAATGTGGCTTATCATGCCTCTAAAGCGTTTGCCGCTAATTATCTGCAAGGTTTGTGCATGCATGCACAACGATTAAAATTACCTATTACGATTAGTGATATCCAGCTTGGCTTATATGATAAAGCGATGTTTCTCAATACGCGCTTTTTATTGTCGCCGATAGACAAGGTCGCCAAACAAATATTAACCGCCCTTAAAAAAGGTAAACGCCGAGTGTATGTCACTAAACGCTGGCGCTTTGTGGCGTGGATTAATCGCTTATTACCTGAATATATTTACAACACCCGCCATTGGAAACCGCGTAAAAAATCTTAATAAACAACACCAACAAAAACAGGAACCCTTAGGTTCCTGTTTCGTTATCACTGCCATTATCGCAGAGGTATTCTAAGTAACTTGAACGACTTAAAACGTATAACCCACGCTGACCATGTAAACCCAAGGGTCAATATCGGTATCAACCACAACATGATCGGCACCCATATCAAAGCTCACATCAGTAGAAATTTGTGCATACCAAACTGACGCGTTAACTAACCATTTTTTGTCAATTTGATAATCAAGACCAACTTGAGCCGCAAGTCCCCAAGAATTCGATAAGCTTAAATTTTCTAAGCCAAGATCTTTCGCATCTTGAGTAAATTCATTGTCATAGAAATTAGTAAAGTTAACGCCTAAACCCACATATGGACGTAAAGCTGACTGTGAATCACCAAAGTAGTATTGTGCTACTAGTGTTGGCGGTAACTGCTTTGAGTCTGCAATTTTACCTAATGCGCCCAGTGAAACATCGTGGCTAAAAGGCGATGCCGCAAGTAATTCAATACCGACATTATCAGTTAACATATAACCAAAGTTTAGCCCTAGCTGAACATCATTATCAACACTAAATTCAGCAACATTTGCCACTACTGGGCTTGACTCATTTGGAGCAACCATCGCCACACCGGCACGGACAATAATATCTCCAGCTTGATGGGCCGCAGCACTAAATGACAGGCCGGCAGATAATAAAGACACGGCAACTAAACTTAGGGTAATTTTCTTATTCATTTTTAACACTCCTTGGCAATGACAACTAGATGCAGTTGAGTGCATCCTCAACATTTGCCAACAACCTACATAAGTAATCTATGAGTAACATTGACATAGATCAACAAAAGCATAATACCCCTTTAGAGATAACAACTTAATTGAGTTAGCTTGATTTAGATCACATATCAAACTGAGTAAATCAGACTGTTAAGCGCATATTGAGAAAATATGAGAGGTCACAAAGAGCATTATTTAGAGCTTAGAAATGGCTCAGTAATCATGGTTAATTTAGGGTACTGGAGTAGCCATTTCTTTTGAATGACTCTAGATTTAAACACACTGATGTCGCGTTTAGGATTAGCATGTAAACTCAGAGAAAAAAGACAGGCTAATCCAAAAACAGCGTCCACTTTAATCTCGTAGTCATGGGCCAATACTGTTGCAGAATTAGAGCCTGTAAAAGGCATTTTTTGATTAATATGGGCAGCGACAGCAGGACTGGTATTAACTAACTTAACCCCGACTGCTGTCTGTTTTTCAGGCCAATAAGACATGGCGTCAAGACATGATAAATAAGCAGGATCGTTATTTCTGAGATGCATTCTGGCTTGATTTTTCACTGACCATGGCAAATCGGCTTGCAGCCTTAGTTTGGCTTCAATCGAGCGATCACGCTCTACAGATACATCACTATCACACCAGTAAATCACGTCGATATCATTTAATGCTTGTGACCTAATATGATGTAATTTATCCCATACCAAATTACGTACAAAGCCGGCAGCAATATACCAATCGCCAATATTGAAGTGATTTAACACTTCACTGCATACTTGCAAGGCATTTAGACGCTGAGCATCTTGTTGCAACCATGTCGATAACTGCGCCTGTAACGCATCAGCCCCTAGTCGTTGCAACTCATTACTCACACAGGGTTCTTTAGCTGGCGTCATGCTGCTGCTCTGGTGCAGCGTCAGCAAATGCACTTAATTGCTGGCACTCATGCCAAATCCTGACAATATTGGGGTACGCGGCCAGCTCTAAGTTAAAGCGTTTGGCATTATACACTTGGGGGATCAAACAAATATCAGCCAGCGAAGGCGTATCCCCAAAACAGAAGCGTCCAGAATATTGGCCTAGTTGCACTTCCAGCGCAGCAAAACCAACATGGATCCAATGATGATACCAACGCATTTTATCGGCTTCAGACACGCCCATTTCGTTGACTAAATATTTTAATACTCGCAAATTGTCTAAAGGGTGAATTTCACACGCAATGGCCTGAGCCATACTACGTACAATGGCACGATCTTCAATATTGCTTGGCAGTAGACGATGATCTGGATACTTATCTTCAAGATACTCAATAATGGCCAGTGATTGCGACAATGTCAGCTCACCCTGCTCGCCGCTATCAACAAAGGCTGGCACTAAATGCTGTGGATTTAATTGATGAAAACTAGCACTGTGTTGCTCACCGCCATTATTAACTAAATGCACCGAAATATGTTCTGCGGATAACTGCTTTAAGTTTAATGCTATACGAACCCGATAAGCCGCACTTGAGCGCCAATAACCATAGAGCTTCATGTCAATTTCCTTATTTTTATTTTATTTTGCCTAACAAAAAGGCAATAACGACTGAACGCTATTGCCTTAATTATGTCGGTTTACATTACCCTAATAATCTTAGGCTTTGTACTCAACCACTTTTTGATCGATAGAACCAAAAATACTCACACCATTTTCATCAAACATTTCGATACGTACCGTATCGCCAAAGTGCATAAAAGGTGTTGAGGCTTTACCATCAGCGATAATTTCAAGCATGCGCTTTTCAGCCAAACAGCTTGAGCCAGCACTGCGGTCATAGTTTGAAATGGTGCCAGAACCAATAATCGCACCGCTGCCTAATGGGCGTGTTTTAGCCACATGTGATACTAACTGACTAAAGTTAAAAGTCATGTCCACACCCGCATTAGGACGCCCAAACAACTCACCATTTAAATGTGTTACTAGGGGTAAATGCACCTTGCTGTCTTGCCACTTATCACCTAATTCATCAGGGGTAATAGCAATGGGTGAAAACGCACTTGATGGCTTTGATTGGAAAAAGCCAAAGCCTTTGCCTAACTCGCCAGGGATTAAATTACGCAGTGATACATCGTTAACCAACATCAATAGTTTGATGTGCTTAGCGGCATCTTCGCTGCTAACACCCATGGCGACATCATCAGTGATAATGGCAATTTCAGATTCAAAATCAATACCAAATTCTTCACTGGCCATTTCGATATCAGCTTTAGGCGCAATAAAACTGTCTGAGCCACCTTGATACACCAGAGGGTCGGTCCAAAAAGATGCCGGCATTTCAGCGCCACGCGCTTTGCGAACCAATTCAACGTGATTGACATAAGCACTGCCATCGGCCCATTGATAAGCTCGTGGTAAAGGTGATAAGCAACGGCTTTCGTCAAAATCTGCCGCATTATCCATATGCCCAGCGTTTAACGCTTCATATAACTCATTCAATTGTGGGTAAAGCAGATCCCAAGCATCTAATAATTGCTGCATAGTATGTGCAATAGCAGGTACGGCGACGGTTTTGCTCAAATCTTTACTGACTAACATCAATTGGCCGTCGCGACGTCCGTTGTGATAACTTGCAAGTTTCATTATTGCTCCTAAATACTGGGTGAGCGCAGCGGATTATCCACACTACACGCTCAATTTGACGATACAAATAACCGATCACGGCAGAAAAACCTATAGCGTGAGCTCAATCACATTTTGTTGGTGCTCACGGCTATTTGTAAATTATTCGTTACATTAATAAAAACGCACCGCAAATACTGATTTACAGCGTTTATGTGACTAAAATGCCAGCAAAATACTGGCATTAAATCGTTACATCACTTTTTCTTACTAATATTATAATCGCGTAATTTATTAGCAATTGCGGTATGTGACACCCCAAGTTTCTTCGCCAACTGTCGTGTACTTGGGTACGCAGGATACAATCGACGCAATAAACCCGCTTCGTATTCTTTCATGGCTTCATCCAAGGTGCCTTCAAACTCTTCATCGAAGTAACCAAAACCTTCGGCATAGGATGGTAATTTGAGTTGTTCAACGGTCAGCTCTGTCGAACCATCCCACATGGATACCGCCCTAAAAATAGCATTTTTCAATTGACGCACATTACCTGGCCACGCATAGGTAAACAGATAGTCGCGGCAAGTTGCCGAGATCCGTCTTAATGGACTCGATAACTGCTGACTATAATGTTCTAAGAACATTTCGGTTAATGGCAGCACATCGACTCGGCGCTCACGCAGGGATGGCATGTGGTAACTTAATACATGAATACGGTAATATAAATCTTCTCTAAACTCACCCGCTTGGCAGAGCTCAGCTAAATGTTTTTGGGTTGAGCAAATAATACGCACATCTGCGCGAACTTCTTCATCACCACCAATGCGCCTAAAGGTACCATCTTGTAGTAAACGCAGTAATTTAACTTGCGCCGCTTTGGACATTTCGGCAATTTCATCCAGAAAAACTGTCCCGCCTTTGGCTTCTTCAAATAACCCGCGTTTTACAACTGTGCCATTGCTGACAAAACCAAATAATTCTTCTTCTGCGACGCTGTCTGGCAGTGCAGCACAATTAATCGCAATAAACGGATGTTCGCGGCGCATACTGGCATCATGACTAGCACGCGCCATGAGCTCTTTACCCGTCCCCGTTTCACCGGTTATCAGCAAAGGCGCATCGAGCTGTGCCATGCGCTTAGCTTGCTTGAGTATGTCTTTCATTTTATCGCTAACCGCTAATACATTATCAAAACCTGTGGTTTGATTTTGCAGCGCGTTAAATTGTTTACCGACTCTAGCAGGTGATTTGAGCGAAATAACGGCACCCGCTAAAATGGTTTTGTCATCATCGTCAGGTAAATAAATGGGTAGCATTTCGGCCAAATACTCGTTCGAGTTAATTTGCACTCGAGTAGCTTGAGCCAATACAGGTATTTCACTCATCCAACGGGCAAAGTTAAACCCCTGAACCCAATGGTTAAGTGACTCCCCTACCACTTCATGTTCAGCCATACCGAGCGTCAACAAGGCCGATTCATTAGCGATGCGCACTCGCCCTTTAGCGTCAGTTGAAAACACTGAGTCGGGTAAGGTTTTAAGTAAGGTTTTAAGGGCATAATGCTCTTGTTCTGACGGCATAAAAGACACAGTACGGACGTCATGAACACTTTCAACCTTACGAATTTGCGGCATTAACTCTCGTAATGTTTCAAAACTGATCTCAGCAAATTGCAGGAATAAGAACCCCTTATTACTGGCATCAATTGCGATTAAGTTAATTCCATGTTTTTCGAGCACGACGAGGATGTCTTTCGCTAAACCCACGCGATCAATACAGCTGACTTCCAAACGCATAATGTAACGATTCCCTATTTATTGAAGTTTTATTGCGGAAATTTGGCATAACGTTAGAGGGATATTGCTTCGGTGGCAAGTGAAGTTTACAGTAGAATTGTAACAGAGCGATTATTTCAGCACATTACGTTAACGTAATGTGCTGAAATCGATGACGATAATTACGCGTCTAACAACTGGTCTGTCTTGGCAGCCATGATAAAATCGTTTTTGTGTAAACCTTTAATTGAGTGTGACCACCAAGTGACCGTGACCTTGCCCCATTCGGTTAATATTCCAGGATGATGACCTTCAGATTCGGCTAAATCAGCTAACTTATTGGTAAACACCATGGCCAGCTTAAAGTTTTTAAATTTATAAACCCGCTCAAGCTGCATAATACCGTCACGAACTTCAACGCCCCAATCGGGGATCATACCGACAAGTTCAGCCAACTCAGCATCACTCACTTTCGGGGCATCTGCTTGGCATGCTTCACACTTCATCTCGGTTAATGCGTTCATTTTTACTCCTAGGCTTAATTATAATAATGTCTAACTTGCATACTGATGAGAAAACAACCCTCTATTCAGTAGCAGTAAATCGATTAAATTGCTTTGGTTTTAGGGGCGAACTTAGGCTCAAACATGCCTAATTGGCGGGCCTTGGTTACCATACTCATAATGTCCATACGGGCAATTTCATCTAAATAATCAATATGGTTAATCACGTAATAGATAGGCTGCATAATATCGATACGATAAGGAGTACGCAGTACATCAAGTAAGTCAAAAGGTTTGCGTTCTGGCTCATCACTTAACGAATAAAGCGTTTCACCAGGAGAGCTCAAAATACCACCACCGTAAATGGCTAATGGCTCATTTTTCGCTTGTACCAAACCAAATTCAATAGTGAACCAATATAGCCGCGCAAGAAACACTCGCTCTTCTTTGGATGCCGCAAGTCCTAACTGGCCATACATATGCGAAAAATGTGCAAATGATGGATTAGTCAACAATGGACAATGACCAAATATTTCATGAAATATATCAGGCTCTTGCAGGTAATCAAACTCTTCTTTGCTACGTATAAACGTCGCTACTGGAAACTCTTTATTGGCCAGTAACTCAAAAAAACGCCCAAATGAAATTAATGCTGGTACCGCTGCGGTTTTCCAACCCGTAGCATCTAATAACACTTTATCGATTTCGGGTAACTGCGGAATACGGTCACTCGACATGCCTAAGGCATCGAGTCCTTGCAGATAAGCATTACAAGCTTTCCCCGGCATATTCGTCACTTGGCGCTGATACAATTGTTGCCATAATTGATTCTCATGCTCAGAATAATCAATGTAACCCTGGGCATCAGGTTGATGGGCAATATACTTTGTTGCTGTACTCATAAGTTCCACTTTACGTCAACTTCACTCCCTACATAGTGTGCTAACGTTGACGTTTTGTTAACTCCCTCACAGTTTATTTCATGCGGTTATGTTGCTTTAATCGTAAACAAATAAATACAAACGAGCTGTAAGCCCCATGAGTAGGCTCAGGTTTTATCACCATAAATGAACACATTACAGCAAGACTTAACCCAAGTTAATTTAGCGCGCCATCGATAATTTAACTGACGATAGAGCTGGGATAATTTACAATATCATTCACACATGATTCATTAATTCATAGGATGATTTATTTATGGCAATTTTAGTAACCGGTGGCGCCGGCTATATTGGTACCCACACAGTCGTTGAGCTATTAAATGCCGGACAGGAAGTGATCATTGTTGATAATTTATCAAATTCAAGTGTTGAAGCCCTAGCCCGTGTTCATACTATTACTGGTAAGGATGTCACTTTTTATCAAGGCGATATTTTAAATAAGGCTTTGCTACAAAAAGTATTTGTAGACCATAGCATTGAGTCTGTTATTCATTTTGCAGGCTTAAAAGCCGTCGGTGAGTCAGTCGCCGAACCATTAAAGTATTATGAAAACAACGTGACTGGCACGATTATTTTATGCCAAGTTATGGCCGAAAATAACGTTAAAAACTTAGTCTTTAGTTCATCCGCCACGGTTTATGGCGATCCAGCGAGTCTGCCCATTAAAGAAGATTTCCCAACGGGCGCGACCAATCCATATGGTCAGTCAAAATTGATGGTTGAATATATTTTAGCCGACTTGTACAACTCAGATAACAGCTGGAATATTGCTCGACTACGTTACTTCAATCCTGTTGGAGCTCACGAAAGTGGCTTAATTGGTGAAGATCCTAACGACATTCCGAATAACTTGATGCCGTTTATTGCCCAAGTTGCTGTCGGTAAACGCGAAAAATTAAGCGTGTTTGGCGATGATTACGACACACCAGATGGCACAGGTGTTCGCGATTATATTCACGTTGTTGATTTAGCTGTGGGTCACTTACAAGCGCTTAAAAAGCTGCAAACAAAACCTGGATTGGTGACTTATAATCTCGGCACGGGTATCGGTTACAGTGTGTTAGACATGGTCAAAGCATTTGAAACAGCTTGTGGTAAAACCATTGCTTATCAAATCAGTCCACGCCGTCCTGGTGACATTGCCGCTTGTTATGCCGATCCGAGTTTTGCAGCAACAGAACTTAACTGGCGTGCGACTCATACCGTTGAAGATATGGCCAATAGCAGTTGGAAATGGCAATCACATAACCCTGATGGTTATAAAATGCCTAGCGCTTAACAATTTTTAGCTGCAGCGAATGCTAATATCAGGGTGTGTTAATCTTTCAAAGTAAATTTTGCGGCTGTGTGGTGATGTTATACTAGGCGGAGCTAATTCATGTAGCGACTTAACATGAATTAGCGATAACCCAGTAGAAACAAGCCACAATCCGCCCAAAACTTGCGATTAAACGCCCTTGTTAGCACAGGTTTTAGCTCGAAGCAATTTTCAGCCTGATAGAGCGACAACCCCTAGCGCCAGCTAATGCGTTTACGTCCAATTAGGATAGCCATGAGCCAAAGTATTAATCAAAGTCGGCGTAATCTATTTAGTCGCAGAAAATCCAATGTCACCCGCCCGCCATGGAGCAAAACAGATCAAGAATTTACTGACAATTGCACCCGCTGTGACAAGTGTATTACCGCCTGCGAAACCCAAATAATTAAACGCGGTGAAGGTGGGTTTCCTGAAATAGATTTTAATCTTGGTGAATGTACTTTTTGCCAGCTTTGCGTTGATGTGTGCCCAGAGCCGGTGTTCGATCTCGCCCAGTCCTTACCCTGGTCAATTCGCGCCAGCATAAAAGACAGCTGCTTAACCTATGAAGGTGTTTGGTGCCAGAGTTGTAAAGATGCCTGCGATCCACGCGCAATTAGCTTTATCATGGCAGTAGGACAAGTGCCTAAACCCTTGATAGATACTGATGCCTGTACGGGTTGTGGTGCTTGTGTATCTCCCTGCCCTTCTAATGCCATACAGATTGGCAAACCGAGCTAATTTATCAAATACGGTATGTTAATCAGTTAGCAATATAGCGAGCGATTTTGGTGTTATTTATTTGCCTTTAACGCTATATTATCAGCCAAAATATAGCCATAAGAGCACTGAGATGTTTGGTCAAAAACAAGCTGCAAATCCGCTGAGTTTTATCGCCCCAGAATGTCACTTAACCGGCAAACTTATTTTCAGCGGTGATGTACTCATTGCAGGGCATATCAACGGCGATATTAAAGCACAAGGCAATGTGACGATTGAACCCAATGGCACAGTTGATGGTGATATTTTGTGCCGAAACTTAATGATTGCAGGCCAACTAACAGGTAAGGCACACTGTAAAAAAATGACCCTGCATGAGCAAGGTATTTTTGAAGGGGATGCGTATTGTGAAAACATCGAAATTTTAGACGGTGGCCAGTTTTTAGGTTATCGCCACGTAGAACCATTGACTCTGATTTCATCAAAAAGCTAATTTGAGCTTTTTGTCAGCGTTTTTCCTGCCTTATAACGCGGACAATTGTCATCGATATTTAACCAGCTAACCTGCTCATCAGTGTGTATATGGTAAGTTGGCTGCACTTTTTGTGGTAGATCAAGCGATGCAATCGATAATGTTATGTACTACGGATAATCCAGATGTCGGTAAGTCAGTGAGCAACCACAGTGTTGACAAAAAACCCGACGAATATCCTTTGATGAAGCAAACTCTGTGACTTGCCCTTGTAGCCATTCAACTTGTTCATAACAAAAATCCATCCAGCTCATCATCACCGCACCGGCACTTTTTCGACATTGACTGCAGTGGCAGTGATCGGCATCAAATGGCAAACCATTAACTTGATAACGGATGGCGCCACATAAACACCCTCCTTGTAATAGCTCAAGCTGTGCCATGTTAGCTCCTAGAAGATCACCACATCCTTTAATAATGGCTTATTCATCACTATTGATTAGTGCTTGTCGCTGCCATTGACGCAACAAAGCGACAAACTCTTTGGGCTCTCGATCTAAACTGTCAATGGATAGGTACACATGATAACCAAGCTGCTCATTCAAGGTTTGGCAACGATGACCGAACATCGCCAGAACACCACGATAACGTTCACCGTTAACCACTAGCGGGGTAAATTCTGCACCTAAGTAACCTTCTAAACTTTGTAAGTCCTCATCTTGTGTGGCTGCGGTCATCAAAAGTGGCCGCTGTTCGGTTAGTAATCCGGTAGCCAAACGCGGTGAAATACAATCTAATATGGGATTAATCTTTTTAAGTTTGACGCCAATATAAGGCAGTTCAATCATCTCCATATTTTGATTTACCCGCACGCTATCAAGCCGCTGAATATTATGCCATTCAATAAATACCTGACCACGACGATGAAAAAATACCACTCCTGTAGGCATTAGTTTGAAGCTGACCGCTGGCTGATACACTTTAGCGACACCTAACACCAGTGCGACTGAGCCTAAGGCAAAACACAACATACCAGGCACAAAAAAGCCTTTAAGCCCAATAAAAATAATCAAGCTAGTCACTAAACTTAACGCGCCAACAACTGTAAGCGTGATGCCATTTCGCTTAGCATAAGGACTAATTAACATGTGCTCATCACTCACAATAGTGTCCTTGGAATTGATTGATAAATTATTCAAAATACTGCTACCCAACTATTTAGTAAACAACGCTAGTGATTATTCACTAATAGATCTTTAACCCACAACCATAATATACCGACATACTCATGAATGGCTCGCTGTGAATCTAACAAATTATCCGCATTTAAACGCCACCAATCGCTACTATTAGCAATAAAGTCAGTTGGCGCCGCTTGGGGTTGCATCCCTAAAGCGTTAAATATGCGCATAGACCTTGGCATATGTGTTGCCGACGTCACCAATCTAAAAGGCTGAGTGCCCAAAAATTGCTTAAGTGTATTGGCTTCTTCAATGGTGTCTTTAGGTTGATTGAAGACCGTAATACTCTTTTTGGGGATGCCTAATTCTTGGGCCGCTTGAGCCATAATAGTGGCATGAGCAGTTGGCTGATTACCGCCGCTCCAACCACTGACCACTAAGGTGCAATGTTGGCCAAGGCTAAACTGACGCACACCTTCAGTTAATCGAGCCAGTGCTGTAGATGATAATTGCTGCACTGCGGTATGACCTTGCTGCTCACGGTTACCCGATCCCAATACCATCACAACACAAGCCCCTGTTATTGGCTGATGGTTAACGTGATACTGCGACTCTAACGAATCCGCTAAATAATAGCTTACTTGCGCTTGGCTGGTTAATACCAGTAGCGCTATCGCAGCCACCAAGGCAATACGCCCAAATTGCAGCAACCGTGTTCTTTTTGTGCGCCATAACACGGCTGCTATAACTAATAGCATAATGCTAAGCGGAATGGGCATGACTAATTGCGATAAGATTTTTTTAAGCCAAAACATCGGTATATCACTTGAACAATGAAAACTGTCGCTAGTTTATCGTTATAAAGTCTGAATACAAACCCTATCAAGCAAACAAAAACGGCACTATTAAAGTGCCGTTTGATGAATTAACCATATTGCCAGATGAACGCTCAGCCAAGTGAATCGAAATGACCTTTGGCTTTATTTTCACAAATATCTATCCTGAACAAGGCTCTACTATACAAGTTAAGCCTACTTTTCGTCTTTGCCCCAAAGCCAGGCCGCACCGCGAACGCCAGAAGATGCACCAAACTTGTTTTTAACCACTTGAGTGCCGCATTCGCGACCGACAACGTATTTGGGTAACACTTTTGGTAATTCAGTGTAGATAGCATCAATATTTGATACACCGCCACCTAATACAATCATGTCTGGATCCATCATATTGATCACATGCGCAAGTGAGCGCGCTAATCGATCGATATAACGCTCAAATGCTGCGGTAGCCAACGGATCGCCTTGTTGCATCATCTCAGAAATTTGGATACCACTGATTGCATCGCCGCCTGCTTCACGAAAATCACGTACAAAGCCAGTACCCGATATAAAGGTCTCGATACAGTCACGATTACCACAAAAACAGCTAGTGGAATTAAACTCATCAGCCGTCATCCACGGAAGAGGATTATGGCCCCATTCACCGCCAATCCCATTACCACCGCCATGCACACGACCATTAATAGCGATACCAGCACCACAACCTGTACCAATGATACCGCCAAAAACAACACCTTTTCCGGCAGCGGCACCATCGACGGCTTCAGATACGGCAAAACAATTGGCATCATTGGCTACACGCACTTCACGGTGCAACACTTCGCTTAAATCTTTATCAAGCGGATGGCCGTTAATCCAGGTTGAATTAGAGTTTTTAACCAAACCAGTAAACGGTGACACAACACCAGGAATACCAACACCCACAGAACCCGTTTGGCCTGTTGCGGTTTCAGCATCGGCGACTAAGCCCACAATCGCCGCTAATGTCGCTGGATAGTCTCTTGGAGTAGGAATGCGCTTTCTAAATATCTCAGCGCCATCATCGGCCAACGCCACTAATTCTATTTTGGTACCACCGAGATCGACGCCCATACGCATCATAACTTATTACTCCATTTACTTATTATTAATTAGATTCAATGTTCGATTAACGCAAATTGCTTTAAAGCACAATTATTTACGTTCAAACCACGCCAAGGACGCGGCAATAAAATACGGATTTAAAATATTTTCTTTCTGGTTATATTGCAGCGCTGTGAGTGCTGGATACTCAACCACTTTACCACCAGCACTTTCCAATACAGCTTGCGCTGCTGCAGTATCCCATTCACTGGTGAGGCCTAATCTTGGGTACACATCGGCTTGACCTTCGGCCACCATACAAAACTTTAATGAGCTACCAACGCTAAGCATTTGATGTTCGCCAATGGTCTGTAAATAGGCGGCGACATCAGGGCTAATATGAGAACGACTGCCAACGACAACAGGAGGTGTCTGTAATGGCCGCTGACGAATATCTAATATTGATGTCGCTCCGTTGTGCTCTAGCCATGCACCTTGGCCAACAATACCGCTATAACATTTGTCTAATACGGGCGCATACACCACGCCTGCGATAGCTTGTCCCTGATGGATCAGCGCAATATTAACCGTAAATTCACCATTACGTTTAATAAATTCTTTAGTACCATCGAGTGGATCGATCAACCAATAGGTTTGCCAAGTCTGGCGTTCAGCCCAACTAATATCAGCGTCTTCTTCGCTCATGACAGCAATATCAGCAAAATGCTGCTTAAGCCCAGCGATAATCACATTGTGACTGGCAATATCGGCTGCAGTAACTGGACTATCATCTTGTTTCACTTCAATCTGTAAATCAGTTTGCGCATAAACTTGCATAATTGCTTCGCCGGCTTGCTTGGCGAGGAGCACTATCTGTTGTAAGTCTGCTTTAGAAAATACAATATTAGACAAATCAATTCCTTATCAAATTCATATCGCTTTAGCGATCAATACACTATCGATACGTTATTATGCCATTGTTAACATCATAGATTGATAACTTTTTGATTGCACTTGATTCAAAATCGACTCAAAAAACTGACCGAAAAAAACCACCGCGAGGACACAAGATAGCTGCAATACCTCAAAGGCTGCTCGATACTAAGCTAAGCGCCGCTTTGCTCAAAGCAAACAGTGCGTTTTTGCATTCGTATTCAGCAGTCTATGAGACCGTTCAAATCTGACGTGATTACAGTCAAACGGCCGACGATTATCGACTGACGCCCTGCACAAAATCAAACTAAATCCAGCTCGACCGAAATGAGGTCGAGCTGGATTAGGGTTCTAGTGACATTGGATAGTATTGTCGTTTGCAGTCGCTTTAATGACGACATCACTAAAACTAATATCGACTTTAGCGTCAGTACTAAGATAAAACGGCATGGCAATTTTACCAAAGTCCATCGGCTCTCCAGCAAAACAAGCCAGGGAAATGCTTACGTTTTGCCATTCAGCTAATCTAGTATTCACCAGCTTGGCGATATCCACTTGTTGGCGACAATCACCTTGACATGCGAGACCTAGCCACAGAGGTTTTGACACCGATTGCTCAACTTTGATACTAAGAGACAATGCTGAATCACTATTACTGTAAGCTCTTAAGTCACGTGGAAAACTACTTATTAAGCCGACGGAACCTTGCTCGGTGCCATTAAACGACACCAAGCGGGCATCTTCTTGCACGGCGCGATCCATGGTGCGGATATTAAGCGCACGGTTGCTCGCCACGCTGCTGGATAAGGCTTGCTGTTCATTATCTGTTGCTATGTACATTGACCAAGGAGATTTCACTGCACGTTCAAATAGGGCTAAGTCTTCGAGTGTTTGACTGGCGGCTAAATTATCTTCTGATAACGCATCTAAGCTTATCGCATCGGTTGCAACAGACTGATAGGTTAATCCATATCCGTAAGGGATCAGTGGTTGATAGTCAGCTTGTGCTTGCGCACGTTTATCTTGCGCTAATGGCACATTGACCTGAGTTTGTTGGGGTGTAGCTGGCCATGAGAATGACAATTTACCCACAAAATCATATGCAACCGTTCCATCTGGCTTAGTAAATAATACATCTGCAATGCCCTGGCCTTCTGTGCCTGGAAGCCAAGCTGCAACAAACGCATCTGACTGGTTAAATTCAGCATTAACCCACATAGGGCGGCCGCTGATAAATACTGATACAACTGGGATACCTTGCGCTTTAAGTTTTTTCAATAATGCTAAATCACGCTTATCGCCACGCTGATATTCAAGATTATCAATATCACCATTGCCCTCGGCATAAGGTTCTTCGCCAAACACAACAATAGCAACATCAGGTTGTTGTTCAGGGTTAAAGTCACCGTTTACGCTTAAGGTTGTCTTGCCGCCACCTTGGGTGACGACCTGCTCGATACCTGAGTAAATGGAGGTTGCACCAGGAAAATCGCTATTTTTATTGTCAGTACCTTGCCAAGTAATTGACCAACCACCTGATTGTTTACCAATATTATCTGCTGCATCGCCGGCAACAAGCACCTTCATATTAGGCTTAAGCGGCAATATCGATTGATTATTTTTAAGCAACACTAATGACTCACGCACCGCTTCGCGAGCAACCTCGCGATGACTCGCTTGGCCGATTAACTCAGTTTTACCCGATAACGGACGATTGGCTGGGCTAGGTTTATCAAACAAGCCGGCACGAAATTTCACTCGTAAAATACGGCTAACCGCATCGTCTATACGCGCTTGGCTGATCTCACCACTTTTAACTTGGGCAATAGTATTTTCATACAATGGTTTCCATGCATCAGTCGGTACCATAAAAATATCTAATCCAGCATTAACTGACTTGGCACAAGACTCATTAGTACAACCAGCGACTTGTCCGTGACCATTCCAATCGCCAACCACAAAGCCATCAAAGCCTAATCTATCTTTAAGTACATCGGTTAATAGGTATTGATTGCCATGATTTTTTTCCCCATGCCAACTATTAAATGAGGCCATAACACTTTGTGCCCCAGCATTAAGTCCGCCGACATAACCTTGAGCATGAATGTCATATAAATCTTGTTCGCTAGCAAGGTTTTCGCCCTGATCGATTCCGTTTTCAGTTCCACCATCACCGATAAAGTGTTTTACCGTTGAAATAACATGTTGGTCTGATAAAAAGTCACCACTGACAGAACCTTGCAAGCCTTCAACAATGGCATAAGCATACTCTTTTACTATGCGTGGATCTTCAGAATACCCTTCATAGGTTCTGCCCCAACGGTCATCTCGCACCACGGCAACGGTAGGAGCAAATACCCAATCAATCCCAGTCACCATAACTTCTTGAGCCGTAATGGCGGCTATTTTTTCAATCAATTTTGGGTTGTTGGCAGCGCCTAAACCAATGTTATGCGGAAATAAGGTTGCGCCAATAACATTGTTATGACCGTGTACCGCATCTGTGCCCCACATGGTAGGAATATTAATCCCATCGATACTGTCATCGACAGATGCTTGATAAAATGATTCCGCTAAGGCAACCCAATCTGCAGGCGTGGCATGCTTGTCGTTGTTAGGATAAGCACCACCGCCATTGAGATAAGAACCAAAACCGTATTTACGCATATCTTCAACCGTAATATCGCGAATTTCTGGCTGGATCATTTGGGCAATTTTTTGCTCTAGCGTCATCTTGGCAACTAAGGCATCTATCTTGGCCTCTAATGCTTCATCTTTAGCGATAGCTGGGGGTAATGCAGGCCATATTGTTGATGCCGTTTGCTCCGAAGTTACAGCGGCTTCTGTCGTTTGTTGCTGAGCACTTTGATTATCACCACAGCCGCTAACGCCAAGAAAAAGCCCCAAAGTGATTACAGTGGTTTTCATCGGCATTTTTAATCTCGTTGTACGCTGTATTTGAGTCAGTTTCATTGTATTTCCCTTACGCATTTTCTGTTGATACAGGACGTTTTGCATTGCAGCCAATTAAACCGTAGTACCCGATAAAACAGTAACATAGCAAGGGGACAATAAAGGCTAATTGAATCCCCATGATGTCAGCCAGCATGCCCTGAAATAAGGGCAAAATCGCACCGCCAACAATGGCTAAACACAAAATGCCTGAGCCTTGGCTAGTGTGTTGTTTTAAATCTTGTAGTGCCAAACTGAAAATCGTTGGGAACATAATTGAGTTACACAGACCGACCAACAACAAGGCCCACATGGCTACCGTGCCAACACTCATCATGGCTGCAGCCACTAAAATACACGCGCACAGTGCGTTAAACGCTAACACCTTACCTGCATTAATTTTCTGCATCACAGCGGCGCCAATAAAACGGCCGACCATAGCGCCACCAAAGTAATAAGCAATATAATGGGCTGCCTGCGATTCAGACACACCACCAATATGATCTTGAGTTAAAAAGCTAATCAGAAAACTGCCAATACCAACCTCTGCACCGACGTATACAAAAATCCCTACCGCGCCCATCACCAAATGCGGATACTGCCAAGCACTTCCCGTTGCAGAGGTGGTCGATGCAGCATCTTTTTTGCCCAATAGCGGTAGTTTTAACATCATAAAAATCAATGCCAATGCAAACAATGACAAGGCTAAAATTAAGTAAGGGGTTTGAACGGCACTGGCTTGTTGCTCTACTGATAATCGGCCAATAACTTCACCTACCTCAGTGATGCTCTCATCATGCTCAACCGTTGATAAAATTAACCAACTGCCAAAAAATGGCGCAACTGTTGTACCTAATGAATTAAATGCTTGGGTTAAGGTTAAACGAGACGATGCGGTTTCAGCAGGGCCTAAAACACTGACATAAGGGTTGGCAGATACTTGTAAAATAGTAATGCCTGATGCCAATACAAAAAAGGCAAACAAAAACATATTATAAGAAGCATAACTTGCTGACGGATAAAATAATAAACATCCAATACAGGCAATAACCAGTCCGGTAATAATGCCTTTTTGATAACCAATTTTACCGACTAGCGCACCGGCAGGGATCGACACAACAAAATACGCACCAAAAAAGCAAAATTGCACCAGCATCGCTTGAGTGTAATTAAGGTCGAACATGTTTTTTAGATAAGGGATTAAAATATCATTTAAACAGGTTAAAAAACCCCACATAAAAAATAATGATGTTAACGCCACTAACGCAAAGCGAAAGTTTCCTTGCTGATGAATTGAATTAACCGGAGTCGATTCGAGTTGAAGCTGCGAAGTCGTCATGACATTCCCTTATTGTTGTTAATAGTTATCTTGGGTTGCAGTACATAACGCCAGTGAACTGGATGCTCTTTGTCATTACCTAAGAGTTAACTCCCCGTAAACGCTAGGCATTTTCCATATCGCTATTCCCACACTTGTGCAAGCAGATGAGGATTCAATATTTAACCAAATCAATTATTGACCTTTGGATAATTAATCACTAATCTCAATGTAAGCGCTTTCATTTTTAACATATCGATAACTGATGTCAACGGTTTTTAAACGCGAGAGCATAATATTTACGGTTAGGACAATGCGACACTAGGCCTTTTATCAGTGTGTTTTAAGCTAATAAGTTAGTAATAAAAAAAGACAAAATTAATCAATACTAAGTGAATTAAAATATGAAAATTATGTTACCAGCCGATTCAAAAATGCATTCAAAAGCGTTCACCTTTGGTGTGGCGACAGCTTCATTTCAAATTGAAGGTGCTGTGGCAACTCGCCTGCCCTGTATTTGGGACACATTTTGTGCGACGCCTGGCAAAATTCGTGATGGGTCTGATGGCTCGCAAGCATGCGAACACGTTAAGTTATGGCGTGAAGATGTCGATCTAATAGAATCGCTAGGTGTCGACGCCTACCGTTTATCGATCTCATGGCCTCGCGTTATGCACAAAGATGGCAGCCTGAATCCACAAGGTGTGCAGTTTTATACCGACTTACTCGATGAACTAAACCGTCGTGGCATTAAAACCTTTGTGACCTTGTACCATTGGGATTTACCACAACATATTGAAGATAATGGTGGTTGGTTAAATCGCGAAACAGCCTATTTATTTGCTGACTATGCCGACAAAATAACCCAAGCATTCGGTGACAGAGTTTACTCATACGCCACATTCAACGAACCTTTTTGCAGTTCATACTTAGGTTATGAAATTGGCATTCATGCTCCTGGATTAGCGAAAAAAGCTTATGGCCGTCAATCTGCACACCACTTATTATTGGCTCATGGTTTAGCCATGAAAGTGCTGCAAAAAAACAGCCCTAACAGCCAAAATGGTATCGTGCTTAACTTTACGCCTTGCTATAGCGCCACTGATTCTGCCGCAGATATTGACGCCGCAAGTAATGCCGACCAATATTTCAATCAGTGGTACATAAAACCCTTGTTTGACCGCTGCTACCCAGACATTATCAATGACTTTGCCGCAGAAGATGTGCCGGTTATTGAAGCTGGCGACTTTGATATTATTGCTCAACCTATCGACTTTCTAGGCATCAACTTTTATACCCGTGCAGTCTATAAAGCCGACCCAGTTAATGGCTTTAGCCAAGTAGACATGGTCGGCAAACCTAAAACAGATATGGGATGGGAAATTTACCCACAAGCCTTTAGTGATTTATTAACCTCTTTAGATGCACTTTATCCTTTACCACCGATCTACATTACCGAAAACGGTGCGGCAATGGATGATAAATTGTTAAACGGTAAAGTGGATGACCAAGACAGACTCGAATACTATAACGCTCACTTAAATGCGGTAAATAGTGCCATTGAACAAGGTGTTAATGTTGTGGGTTATTTTGCTTGGAGTTTGATGGATAACTTTGAGTGGGCAGAAGGTTATTTAAAACGCTTCGGTATTGTCTATGTTAATTATGCAACCCAAGAGCGTACCTTAAAAGCCAGTGCATACGCGTATAGAGACTTTATTAACGCAAGAACCTAATATGTTAACCAGAATAAAGCCGTTATATAAACGGCTTTATTCTATTCAAATAGTTGCATCATTTTAAGCAATAACAACAATAATTGAGGCATGTATGATTAGCACTAGAGAAAAAATAGCTTACGGACTTGGGGACACCGCCAGTAATATTGTGTTTCAAACCGTGATGCTATTTCTAACTTTTTTCTATACCGACATTTTCGGTATTTCGCCTGCATTTGTGGGCACAATGTTTTTAGCTGTTCGCTTAATTGATGCGATAACCGACCCACTAATGGGCGCGCTAGCAGACAGAACCAACACTCGTTGGGGTAAGTTTAGACCTTATCTATTATGGTTTGCCCTTCCCTTTGGCTTTATCAGCGTATTAGCCTTTACTACGCCAGATTTGTCTGAAGACGGTAAAATGATTTATGCCTTCGTCACCTATACCGCATTGATGATGGTGTATACCGCGATTAATATTCCTTATTGTGCATTAGGCGGGGTATTAACGGCGGATCCTAAAGAACGCGTGTCAGTGCAATCATACCGTTTTGTGTTTGCGATGCTGGGCGGATTATTGGTGTCAGGCCTAACCTTACCTTTGGTGGAGTTTTTAGGTAAAGGCGATCAGGCTAAAGGCTATCAACTGACGATTGCTGCGATGAGCATTTTGGGTGTTGCGATGTTTTTAGCCTGCTTTTGGGGCACCAAAGAGCGTCTACATCCACCTATAGACCAACAAACAAGCTTTAAAAAAGACTTCACCGACATGTTAAAAAATGATCAGTGGCGAGTATTGGCCATTGCAGCAGTGTGTCTATTATCAGGCATGGTATTGCGTACCAGCTTAGCGATTTACTATGTAAAATATTTCTTAAACATGCCTGATTCTATTACCCTTTTCATCACTCTTGGCATGGTTGGTAATATATTCGGTTGTATTTTAGCTCAACCTTTAGCAAAACGTTTTTGTAAAGTAAAAGCCTATATTACCTTGCAACTGCTGGCGGCGGCCATGTGTGTCGTAAGCTACTTTGTGCCAAGCGATCAAGTGATACTGGCCTTTGGGATGTTTATCATATGGGGTTTTACTTTCAATATGGCTACACCACTGCTTTGGGCAAAAATGGCTGATGTGGTCGACTATGGTCAACATAAAAACGGTGTACGCATTACCGGAATGATTTACTCATCGGTCATATTCTTTATCAAACTTGGGGTTGCTATTGGTGGTGCGGCAGCTGGTTGGTTACTAGCTGGTTATGGTTATCAGCCAGATATCATCCAAACTGAACAGACTCAACAAGGAATATTACTTTCATTCACTGTATACCCTGCTATCGGTTCATTGGTAGTGGCCTTTGTTATGCGTTGGTACACCTTGGACAATGAAAAAGTGGACCAAATACACTTAGAATTAAATAGAGAAGTAAAATAAAAGCATGATAGTCTTGGAGCCATGTGCTCCAAGACGGCTTTTAAAAACTAATTATATGGCAACAATTTACGATGTATCCGTAATGGCTGGTGTGTCTCTAGCGACCGTGTCTAGAGTGATGAATAACAACACCAAAGTCAGCGATAAAACCAAACAAAAGGTTCTCGATGCGATGGCCTCTTTAGGCTATCGCCCTAATACTATTGCCCAATCATTAGCCTCAAATTGCTCCAACAGTGTTGGGGTTTTAGTGTCTCAGCTTGACGGTCCTTTTTATGGTCCCATGATGACAGAAATCGAAACTGCCCTTCGAACAGCTAACAAGCACGTGATTATTGCTGCTGGTCATAGCGACGAGAAGCAAGAAAAAGAAGGGGTTGAGTTTTTGATGAGTCGCGGTTGTGATGCTCTTATTTTGGACATTGAGGCGGTATCAGACGATTACTTGATTGAATTGAGTAAAGGCCCAACACCAGTGGTATTTATTAACCGCTATATCGACGCCATCAAAGAACGCTGTGTTTATCTTGAAAATGAACAAGGTGGTTTCATGGCTACCGAGCACATATTATCACTTGGTCATAAAGACATCGCTTACATTTCAGGGCCATTGTTTAAGCTCGACGTACGAGATCGTCTAAAAGGACATAAACGAGCATTGCAACAATACAATATCGATTTTGATGACACCCTTTGCATTGAAAGTGACTTTAAAGAAGCTGGCGGCTGTGAAGCGATGGAGCATTTACTGTCGATGAATAAAACCATTACAGCAGTCGTATGTGCGAATGATCAAATGGCCTCTGGGGCAATTGCGGTGTGTTTAGAACACGGAATCCGCGTACCCGATGATATTTCATTTATTGGTTACGATAATATTCCATTTCCACAGTACATCTCACCGAAATTATCGACCGTTAACAACCCTATTCACGAAATGGGTAAAATGGCAGCCCTCTGGGTATTACAGCAAGTGTATAACGACAAAGCCGTCTTAGTTGAAAGCTCGTTTACACCAGAGCTATTTGTGCGTGAATCAGCTAGAGCAATCAATCAGTAAGAGTCAACCGAACCATTTAGCGGTTAACCTATCCTGCTGCAATGTCGATAAAAGACATCCAAAAAAGCCAGATGGTAAGTCCCTCTTCCCATAAGTGGCTCCCCAAGTCAGTAATCGGTCACGAGTGAGTCAACGCTACCTTATGCAGAGGTGATAGTATCTCGTAGCGATTAAAAAGTACTGATACTGACCATCTCACTGTGACTTGCCATCAACAATCTGCTCGCAAACAAATAATGCAATATGCGCTATAGACTAACAACTTAACTACGCATAAACGCACCTTATGAGTAATGAGAGAACAAGCATGGCCATAAAATACCGCAACAGTGAGATTTCAATCAACCTATGCAAGCTATCAACCGCGCAATGATAATCAGTTAACCTTTAGATAATATGTTGTCTCAAGTCCTGTGGGTCATTCACATGCATCTTAATGACTCATACTTTGATTATCGATAACACTGAAATAAGCCCTAACACCATAAGCAACAACCACATCAATTCACTGTCGCAACATGCAACAAAATATTAACGCGCTAGAAAGTTAGTCTAGAATAACCTTACTTGTTCTCAATAACGGATAAAACCCAACCTAAGCGGTAACAATTCAACCAACAAAAGAAAGCGCTTACATTTTTATTTGAAATGTTCATAAAAAATAAAAATCTTACTAAACAATAACTAATAAAACGAACCTTGAATAGCTTCTTATTGTGGTTAATGAAATGTAATATTTAAAACTTGTTTTTGTTGACGGCGGTCACAATTTACACTAGTTTTATGTAAGCGCTTACATTAGCTGTTTTATAACATAACCATTATAAATAATGACTACAGCGTTGATGGAGAATTAAAAAAACGATTTGCGCCTAACCCGCAATATTGAGAGAAGCAAAATCTAGTCAATGGGGATTTCCTAGATGAAAACAACAAAATTTACAAAAACCAAGCTAGCGACCAGTTTATCGCTAGTGCTTGGTGTAAGCAGTATGTTACCTGCCTACGCAGCTGATGAAGCTGGTGATGAGAATATTGAAGTACTCCAAGTTACAGGTATTCGTGGCAGTTTAATTAAATCAATGGACGTTAAACGTTCATCAAGTGGTGTCGTAGACTCTATTTCTGCTGAAGACATTGGTAAGTTTCCAGATACCAACCTAGCAGAATCATTACAACGTATTACTGGTGTATCAATTGACCGTTCTAACGGTGAAGGCAGTAAAGTGTCCGTGCGTGGTTTTGGCCCAGACTACAACTTGATCACCCTCAATGGTCGTCAAATGCCAGTAACGACTGGCTCGCGCTCATTTGATTTTGCCAATATCGCATCTGAAAGTATTAGCGGTGTTGAAGTATATAAAACGAGCTCAGCGTCAAACTCCACTGGTGGTATCGGTTCTACTATCAATATTTTGACTCACAAACCATTTAGCTCTCCTGGATTGAAAGCCACATTTGGGGTAAAAGCTGTTGATGATAAATCAACAGATAAAGGCTCAATGACACCAGAATTGTCCGGTTTATATTCAAATACTTTTGCTGACGACAAATTTGGTATTTCGCTATCGGCCAGTTATCAAGAACGCGAAAGCGGTAACCAACAAGCGCAAGTTGGTACAGGCTGGCGTAGTTTTGCTGGTACAGATGACAACAATAGTCAATGGGGCGGTGTCGCTAAAGACGACACTCAAGTAAACCGTCCTGGTGATGATGATATTTACTCAGTGCCGCAGACAACCGTTTATCGTTTTGAAGAGCAACAACGTACTCGTACCAATGGCCAGTTAGTTTTACAGTACAGCCCAGTAGATAGCATAGTCACCAGCCTAGACTATACCTACATGCGTAACGATATCGACACTCAATCTCATGATGTATCAGCTTGGTTTAACTTTGTACCATCTGAAAACGTGTGGAGTGACGGCCCAGTCGCATCACCGCTCATTTATTCTGAAACTTACGGCTCACCTGTAGACTTATCGATGGCAGCTGGCGATTTTGGCGTTCGTAACGAGAGTGGCTCATTAGGCTTTAACATTGAATGGCAAGCGACAGATAATTTAAAACTGACTTTCGATGCACATAACTCAACGGCCGAATTTAAACCCAATAACATTTATGGTTCTAGCAACAATTTAAGTACCGCTGCATTTATACGTACCAGCGCGGCTACTGACTTTAGCGGTGATTTACCAGTGCTTGCGGTTGGTGGTGGTAATGCTGTAACTCCTGCAGACATGTTACTTACTGGTTCCAACTTCTCTAATGCACGCAACAAATCTGAAATTGATCAATATCAGTTTGATGGCGAGTACTTGTTTGAAGACGCAGGTAGTATCGACTTTGGTGTTGAGCTTACTAATGTCAACAATCACTCTCAGCAAGTTGACGTACAACGTAACGATTGGGGTGGTGTAGGTTCTGCTGGTGATTTCGACGAATCATGGTTCCCAGCCGATACGATTACTGACAAATTTGATGCCAATGGTGGTGACTTCTCACTCGCTGATGGCAACTTTGACATTTTAAATACCATCTTCATGTGGGACTTTGCTGCTGTTCGTGACTTCTCAGCAGCTAATTACACCTCTTCTGTTAGTGGTGATTGTGGTAATGGTTTCTGTCCTTCTACTAATTATGCGGCTCAAACAGACCGTTATACAGAAGAAGAGTCACAAGCTGTTTACGTCCAGTACAACTACGACAACGAAATTGCCGGCATGCCATATGATGTTCACTTTGGTTTGCGTTATGAAAAAACTGACGTGACATCAACAGCTGCTGTAGCGGGCTATGATGGCGCAGTTTGGATTGCAGAAACTGAAATAGCACTTGCTGCCACCGGTGAACAAGTATTTGAAACTAAAACGGGTGATTACGACTACTTACTTCCTAGTTTCAACTTCAACATTGAAGTGGTTGAAGATGTGATCTTACGTGCAGCTTATAGCGAAACCATTGGGCGCCCTAACTACACAGATATCCAAGGCGGTACGGTATTAGCAACTCTCGCAAACCGAACTAATGGTGGTGGATCTGCAGGTAACCCGACACTATTGCCATTAGAATCGGAAAATATCGACTTCTCGGCAGAGTGGTACTACGCACCGTCAAGCTATGTGTCTGTAGGTTATTTCCGCAAGGATACTGCAAACTTCATTAGCAATGGTATTGTTAAAACGACTAACGGTATTTATAACCCAGCATCAGGTGATTTATATAAAGCTGCTGTGGCAGCAACGGGTACAACCGAAGCTGGGGCTGTTCGTGATTATATTTTCGCAAACTATGCTGACAATGCTGCGGTAGATGTTGCTAATCAAACTATCGCCGGTAGTGCTGCAAATAATGATGATCTATTGACCTTCAATATCGATACCCCATCAAACAGCCCACGTAAGTCGGTGATCGATGGTTGGGAATTTGCTGCGCAACATTTCTTCGGTGAAACGGGTTTTGGTGTCATAGCCAACTATACCTTGGTTAATAGTGATGAAGCCTACAACAACTACTCATTAGCAGACCAATCAGCACTTATCGGCATTAGTGATACCGCTAACGCAGTCTTAGTTTATGAAAACTATGGTTTCCAAGCTCGTGTTGCTTATAACTGGCGTGATGAGTTCTTAAACTCACGTGGTCAAGATACTGGGGCAAACCCTAAGTATACTGAAGCCTACTCACAAATCGATTTGTCTGTTAGTTATGATATCGAATCAGTTGAAGGCTTAACCGTGTTTTTCGAAGGACTTAACATTACAGAAGAGTACGTCCGTGTTCACGGCCGTGCTGAAGAGCAAGTGTTAAACCTGACTGAAACCGGCGCACGTTATAGCTTAGGTGCTCGTTACACCTTCTAAGTGAATAACGTTAGCAATATTGAGCTAAGCACCACTTAGCTCAATGATTTAACCTTATATTATGGTGCCTAACACGCTCAGTGTTAGGTGTTATCCATATAAGTTTCCCTTTTAGGTCGTTGAGGTGCACGTAATTTGTCACCTCTTTTTATTGCAACATATTGAGTAACAAGGACGTTACTATTTTTATGCTGCTTATAAGAGCTAAAAACATTGCTAAGAGAAGATGAATAACCAATACGTATTAAGTGGTTACATTTTTCTAAATTCTACTTATGATGAGACTTCAACATAATAAAATCTGCAATAAAAATATTGATAACAACTTAATAATAACAATAGTGCCAAAGGCGTAGGTAGAGATAATGCATAAACCAATCACCCAAATAGTCATTGTTGGTGGCGGTACAGCCGGTTGGATAACCGCTGGATTACTGGCTGCAGAGCATAATGTCGACAAAGGTGTCCTGGCCCACTCTCCTAAGCTCAACATTACCCTTATTGAATCACCAGATGTTGCCACCATTGGCGTAGGAGAAGGCACTTGGCCTTCGATGCGTTCAACTTTGAGCAAAATCGGCATTGATGAAAACCAGTTTATTCGCTGCTGTGACGCAAGCTTTAAGCAAGGTTCAAGATTTATTGATTGGCGCAATGACCCAAGCAAAGATGCCGACAGCAAAACGCCGACTCAGTCAAACAGCTATTTACACCCTTTTAGCCTACCTCACGGTAACCAAGAACTCGACTTATGCCCATTTTGGTTGCCCCATGCAGATCAAGTCAGCTTTGCTGAGGCGGTCAGTAGTCAAGCAGTGTTGACTCAACTTGGATTAGCGCCCAAAACCATTGCATCAGCGCAATATCATTTTCAAAATAATTACGGCTACCACCTTAATGCTGGCAAATTTAGCCAGATGTTAAGCGAACATTGCACCCAAAAGCTTGGCGTTACTCATATTCGTGATCATGTCAGTCATATTATTAATCATGATAATGGTGATATAGCCAAAGTGATCACTGCAGCACATGGTGAAATCCACGGACAATTATTTATCGACTGTACTGGCACTAAATCACTGTTATTAGGTGAGCATTTACAAGTACCATTTTTATCTCAAAAGTCAGTGTTATTTAATGATAGCGCCCTTGCTGTACAGGTACCTTATGAACAAGCAGACAGCCCTATCGCATCTTGTACTCATTCAACGGCTCAGCAAAATGGCTGGATTTGGGACATAGGCTTGCCGACACGCAAGGGCGTGGGGTATGTGTATTCATCAAGCCATACTAATGACGCTGACGCCGAGCAAAGCCTATTAACTTATTTAGGGCTTGATAGCGCCACGGCCGACAAACTAACGCCACGAAAATTATCGTTCAATCCAGGCTATAGAGCCAAATGCTGGCAAAATAACTGTATTGCCATTGGCATGGCTGCAGGATTTATCGAACCGCTAGAAGCCTCAGCATTAGCGTTAATTGAATGGACAGCAGCTACCCTAGCCCAACAACTCCCCTCCAATCGCCAAGTGATGGATACGATTGCGGCAAGGGTTAATCAGCGCTATCAACTGCACTGGCAACAAATTATCGACTTTTTAAAGCTGCACTATGTAATAAGTCAACGTGAAGTTGACCGCTATTGGCGCGATCATCGCGATAAGCAATCAATACCCGATAGTCTGCAAGCGCAACTTGAATTATGGCGCTATCAAGTGCCAAACCAACACGATATTAGCTATAAAGAAGCCTTATTTCCGGCTGCCAGTTTTCAATATGTGCTCTATGGCATGGGTTTTAATACTCAATTACCCAGCCATGTAAAACCATCAATGCAACAACAGGCACAGCAACTGTTTAATGATAAGCAGCAGCGCACTCAAGTATTAAGTAAAAGCTTACTGAGCAATCGCGATTTGCTAGCCAAAGTCGTGCAGTATGGATTTGCTAAGCTGTAATCTAGATTAACTCAGATGGGTTGCTCGGATGGCAGACAGCTAATATCAAACGACTAACTAAGATCACCTACAATAATCATAACTACATAACGTATTTGAACGAACAAGATAGGACATCAAAATGAGCCAACATGTATTACTAAATAGCATCGATCATAAAGACCTTAAGGTTATCACTACCCGTTCTAGTGCGTTAGGCGATAACCTTTGGTTCGGCTTAACCTTTCCGCAAGAATTTCGTAGCATTCAAGCTCATTACCCTATTTTCTTTCATAAAGATGCTACCACTGGCCAGTTTTATGCGGTGGCATTATTTGGTTTTAAGCAAAATGAGAATCTGTTTTTATCTGACGCTGGTTGGAATGCATCTTATATTCCTCTAAGTGTGCGTCGCCAGCCGTTTTTGATAGGACAACAAACCGTTCAAGAAGATGGCATTGAGCGTCAGCAACGGGTTATTCACATCGATTTAGACCACCCAAGAGTAAGCCATAATGACGGTGAAGCGCTGTTTTTTCCTTATGGTGGTAACACGCCTTTATTAGATGAAGTCGGTGAAATGCTTGAAGCGATTCATCATGGGCTCAGTGACAGTAATCGTTTTATCGATGTATTAATTGAGCATGAGTTACTGGAATCGTTTACCTTAGACCTCGAACTAGACAATGGCCAAAAACATCAAATGATTGGTTTTTATACCATTAATGAAAACACCCTAGCCGCGTTATCTGCAGAAGTGTTAGGCACTTTGCATCAGCAAGGTTATTTACAAGCCATTTATATGGCTCTGGCATCGCAAAGCAAAGTTCGCGAGCTACTTAACCTTAAAAATGCTCAAGGTTAATCGATAATGGTGAGCCACAATACAAATCCAAACCTATCTGAGCCGATACAAGCTCACTCGACACAAGCTGTCGACAGCGTAAGCGGTTGGACCTTAGAGCAAGTGCTCGCTCATATTGAGCATGCAGATAAGCCCATGGTATTTAAAGGCCTATGCCATCACTGGCCTTTAGTCCAAGCGGGTCTTGAGTCAGCAGATAAGGCAATGGATTATCTGTGTCAATTTTATCAAGGCTCGGCGGTGACCGCATATTATCTCCCCCACGAGCAACATGGACGGGTATTTTACAATCAAGAGGTTAATGGTTTTAATTACCAAGCAGGTCGCCTGGATTTCAACCAATTATTAAGCCGCTTAAAACAAGAAAATGCCAGCCAAGCACCTGCGGGGATCTACATGGGCTCAACAGACATACACCAATGTCTGCCGGGGCTGGGTGAACAAAACAGTTTAGATTTATCGCCAACGCAACCATTGACGAGTATTTGGCTTGGTAACCAAACCAAGGTAGCAGCGCATTTTGACTTTCCGCTCAACCTCGCGTGTAACGCTGTGGGGAAACGCACTTTCACCTTATTTCCGCCTGAGCAAATCAGCAATTTATATGTCGGCCCAATGGAATTCGCTCCAGGTGGACAAGACATCAGCATGGTAGATTTTGCAGAACCGGACTTCGAGCGTTTTCCTAAGTTTAAGCAGGCACTTGCGGCATCATTGACCGCACAACTGAATCCGGGTGATGTGTTGTTTATTCCCAGCATGTGGTGGCATCACGTGCGCGGAGTTGACGACTTTAACGTACTCATTACCCATTGGTGGCGTGACACACCAGGCTATTTAGGCAGACCCAACAATGCCCTGCTTCACAGCATGCTAAGCCTTCGATCATTACCTAAAGCACAACGCCAAGCGTGGAAAGCACTTTTTGAACATTACATTTTTAACCACGACGATATTGATGACAGCCATATACCAGACCAAGCTAAAGGCATGTTAACCAAGCCATTAGATGAACTCAACGCCCGTAAGTTACGCGCAGATTTAATCAACAAATTAAAACGATAATGCTGCGAACAGCAAGACATCAAACAGGACGCTCAAGATGAATAAAACAGTCAAAAAAGTAGTGATTGCCGGTGGTGGTACCGCTGGCTGGATGGCCGCTGCCGCCTTCAGCAAACTATTGGGCAAAAATCTTGATATTGTCTTAGTCGAATCAGATGAAATCGGCACTATTGGTGTCGGTGAAGCTACCATCCCTACCCTGCATATCTTTCATCGTTTACTGGGATTAAAAGAGCAAGATGTGATGGCTGCTACCAATGCCACCTTTAAACTCGGCATCCAATTTGAAAACTGGCATGATGTTAATAAAGACTACTTGCATTCATTTGGCTTTTTAGGCAAAGACTGCTGGGCCTGTGGTTTTCAGCACTTTTGGCTTAAAGGCCAACAAAAAAACATGGTCAGCGAAATTGGTGATTACTGCACCGAACATTTAGCCGCTCGCCAAGGCCGTTTTGCTGTGCTGCCAAATCAAGATTACAACCATGCTTACCACATGGACTCCAGTCTTTACGCCAAGTTTCTGCGAAAATTTGCTGAGCAACATGGAATGAGGCGCATTGAAGGCAAGATAGCCGATGTTTTGCAACATGAAGACACGGGCAATATTCGCGCATTACAACTTGAAAATGGTGAGTTCATCGAAGGTGATTTATTTATCGACTGTACTGGTTTTAAAGCCTTACTCATTGAGCAAACCTTAAACTCTGGTTTTGAAGACTGGAGTCATTGGTTACCGTGCGACAGTGCTATTGCCGTACAAACCGAAGCAGTGCAAAACCCCATACCTTACACACGTTCAATTGCCCGTGAATCTGGCTGGCAATGGCGCATTCCGTTGCAAACTCGTACTGGTAATGGCTTAGTATTTTGCAGCAAGTACCTCTCTGATGCCGATGCCACCGAACTGTTACTCAACAATATTGAAGGCCAACCAATCAATAAGCCTAGAGTCATTAAGTTCAAAACCGGTACGCGTCGTCAACATTGGAATAAAAACTGTATCGCCATTGGCTTATCAGCGGGATTTTTAGAGCCGTTAGAGTCAACCAGCATTCATATGATCCAACGAAGCATTGTCCGCTTACTGCAACTGTTTCCATCTCAAGGGATAATTCAAGCCGACATTGATGAATTTAATCAACAAACCAAGATTGAATTAGACAACATTCGCGACTTTATTATTTTGCATTACAAAGTCACTGACCGTGAAGACAGCCGCTTTTGGCGTTATTGCAAAAACATGCCGATCCCAACGTCATTACAACATCGTATCGACATGTTTAGCCAATCAGGCAAAGTCTACAAATACGGCAGTGAACTGTTTGGTGAAAGCTCATGGATCCAAGTTATGATGGGCCAAGGTCTACAACCTAAAGAGTACCATCCAATTGTCGACATGATGGACGATGCTGAATTACAGAGCTTTTTAAACAGCATTAAAGCCACCGTAAAACGCAAAGTTGATACCTTGCCTGTACACCATGATTTTGTGCAGCATTATTGTAAATCAACGGCGATGCAGGGCTAATCCTGATGTCTGTATCAGCAACAACCAAGCCCATTATCAAGGTCAATCATATTGCACCGCAGGTGCAATTGATTGGCCAACAACAAACACCTGTGATTGTGATTGATAATTTTGCTGAAGATATCGCTCAGTTGATCGCTATTGCGGTCAATGACAGCACATTCCGTCAAGATAAAGGCTCATACTACCCAGGATGTCGTACATCATTGCCCAAGCAATATGTTATCGAGGTTCTCAATGCGCTGTACAAACTGATCTACGACGTTTATCGCATTCCAGCATCATTACGATTAAAGCCGCAGCAATATGTCTATTCATTAATCGACAAACAGCCAGAAACCTTGGCTCCACTGCAATGTTTGCCTCACTTCGATGCGACAAACCCGCATTACTTTGCCATTTTGCATTATCTTAACGATGGTCCACATGGCAACACAGGCTTTTTTAGGCATAACCTCACCGATCTGGAGCGGATAACGGCGGAAAATATCGAAGACTATTTTACCAAAGCGCAGCCGTTTCTCGACAGCAAAACCCAAACACCAGCCAGTTACTTTGTTGCCAGCGACGAGCATTACAGCTTGTATCATCAAATCGAATATCGTCCAAATCGCCTAGTGATTTACCCCGGTAACTTATTACATTCAACCATAGTAAACCCACAAACTGACATTGATGCAAATCCTAGTTCAGGTCGGCTCACCACTAATATTTTTATAAATTTTCAATAACATAAGGAACACGTTATGGTTAATCCTCTTGGGATAATAATGCCTATTCGCCATAAAAATAAGCCACAAAACAGTGCGTCTAGCACCACCTTAAGCCCTCTTTATAGCGCCCTGTTGATGTGCAGTTTTGTCACCATCAGTCCAGCAGCGCTTGCCGAACACCCTAATATTACGCCTGAAACCCTGCATGCATTAACAGTATTATCCGATAGCGAGAAGTTGCGTATTGGCGATCGTATCAGCCAAGTCGAAGACGAGGTTAACCGCTTATTACCACAGCTGACATTGGCTGAAAAAGTGTCATTAGTGCATGCTGCGGGCAAGTTTCACATCCCAGCCATTGAACGCTTAGGAATACATGAAATGTGGATGTCTGACGGCCCACACGGCGTGCGTTATGAAATTGACCGAAATTCATGGGCACCTGCTGGCTGGACTAACGATTATTCCACTTATTTACCCCCATTAACCGCAGTAGCCGCCAGCTGGGACCCAAACATGGCCAGCCTGCACGGCAATATTTTAGGTGCAGAGGCGCGTCATCGTAATAAAGACCTTATTCTCGGTCCTGGTGTTAACCTAGCAAGATTGCCATTGTATGGGCGTAACTTTGAATACATGGGAGAAGACCCATTTTTAGTTGCCAGTCTAGTGGTACCTGAAGTGCTTGCGATTCAAGCTAATGATGTCGGTGCAACCGTAAAACATTATGCGTTAAATACTCAAGAGCTCAACCGCACTGGCGTGAATGCCAAACCTGATGAACGCACACTTCGTGAAGTGTATTTACCTGCATTTGAAGCGGCAGTAAAACAAGCCAATGTCCATTCTATTATGGGCTCATATAACGAGTTTCGCGGCACGAATGCCAACCAAAGCGCACATTTAGTTAATACGATATTAAAAGGCGAATGGGGTTTTCAAGGGGTGTTATTAACTGACTGGAATGTCGACATAAACACTTATGATGCTGCAATGAACGGTCTTGATATTGAGATGGGCACCGATGTCGCTAATTTTGACGACTACTTTTTTGCCAAGCCATTACTGGAAATGATTAATGCAGGCAAAATCCCAGTAGCGGTGTTAGATGACAAAGTTCGTCGTATTTTACGATTAGAACTCAGTATCGGCATGATGGATAAGCAGCGCCTATCGGGCGAGCGTAATACTCAGGCACATCGTGATGATGCTCGCACTATTGCAGCCAATGGCATAGTGCTACTCAAAAATGACAGCAATATCCTGCCATTGAACGCCAACAAACTTAAACGAGTATTAGTCTTAGGCCCCAATGCCGACAAGCGTCATGGCTTTGGTGGAGGTTCATCCGAGGTTAAAACCTTATATGAAATTAGCCCGCTAGAGGGGTTAAAAGCCAAGTTAGGTGACAAGGTTGATATTACCCTAATGCGAGCTGCCAGCAGCAAGTTTATGCCTATTCCTAATGACTATCTCACTACTCGTCATTGGACTGGCACCCCGTCTTGGCAAATTAACTATTATACTGATAAAGCAATGACCAAGCTTGCCAGTGAATCTTGGATTGCCGATCCGCAGTTTGATGCAAAAGGCCAACGTCAATTTGTGGAGATAAAAGCCAACCTTAAACCAATCGAAAGCGGCAGCCATAGCTTTAATATCAAAGCAGACGGAAACATTGCTCTATTTATCAATGATAAACCTTTATTAACCTCAACCATGGCACAGTCAGATAGCATCATCACTAAAGCAATAAAGCTAACAGCAGGCGAAACCTATGCTGTTAGCTTACGCTATCAGGGCGACCAACAAGCCACCTTGGGCTGGGAAACACCCAACAGCTTGTACAATAGCGAAAAAGAATATTTAGCCGCGGCGAAGAAGGCTGATGCAGTATTTTATTTTGCAGGCTTAAGCCATGCCGATGATCGAGAATCAATTGATCGTCCAGACATGATCTTACCCGGTCAGCAAGATGAGGTTATTGCCAAACTGCTGAAAGCAAATCCCAACACAATCGTGTTTATGATTGGCGGATCGGCGGTTGAAATGCCATGGGCCGATAGCGCAAGTACGCTTGTTTGGGGCTGGTATGGTGGCATGGAAGCTGGCAACGCCTATGCCGACATGTTATTTGGTGATACTAATCCTAGCGGTAAAATGCCGATAACCTTGCCTAAAAAACTCATCGATACCGCACCTATTGCGTTAAATGATTACAATGCATCTGAGTCGTTATATTCCGAAGGTGTGTTTATTGGTTATCGCTGGTTTGAGCAACAAAAAATTAAGCCTTTGTTTGCTTTTGGTCATGGTTTGTCTTATAGCAAATTTAGTTACCAAAACATTAGCCTATCAAGTGCGAGTATTGCAGGCGACGACACCATCACAGTCAAAGTCGATATTACTAACACCAGTAAAGTCGATGGTGCAGAAGTGGCTCAACTGTATTTACACGATGTCAAAGCCAGCGTCCCACGCCCCATTAAAGAGCTAAAAGGTTTTGATAAACTGTGGTTAAAAGCCGGCGAAACTAAAACAGCTAGCTTTACCTTAACTCAACGTGATTTATCATTTTGGGACGTTAACACCAATGATTGGCTAGCAGAATCTGGCACATTTGAAGTGATGATTGGCGCATCGGTTGCAGACATACGCTTACATAAAACCTTTGAGTATCAGCAAGTAAAATAAATCATTATATTCAAAAGATCTAACGAAAAATGGCTTAATGTAATCAACATTAAGCCATTTTTATAACGTTACATTCTCAATTCAATCTCGTGTTAAACAACCTTAAATCGAGCCACTTCTGAGCGTAATGATTGACACACTGAAGCTGTTTTTAGCGCAATTTGTTGGTTTTCAGCAATCACATCATTGCAATGACGGGTTTTATCAGATAACTCAGTTAGATTACGATTAATCTCCTCAGTTACATGGGTTTGTTGTTCAGTGGCCGCAGCGGTATGTGTTGACATATCGGTCACTTTGGCTGTGGCTTGCAAAATTAAATCAAGGGAAATTCGTGTTTGTGAAGATAACTCGACCGTAGTCGCGGTTAAACTCGCCCCCGCTTCAATGGTATGAACGGCATCGTTAACACCACGTTGCAGCTGCTCAATCATATTCTGAATATCTTGAATTGACCGTTCTGTTCGGCTGGCCAAGGTTCGTACCTCATCAGCAACCACCGCAAATCCACGGCCTTGCTCACCAGCGCGAGCCGCTTCAATTGCCGCATTTAACGCCAGCAAGTTAGTTTGCTCTGCAATACCGCGGATCACATCAAGAACCGACGCAATTTGTGACGAATTAGTCGACAAGGCTTGAATAACCACAACAGCATTTTGAACAGACGTCGACAGTTGTTGAATATTATCGATAGACAACGACAGAATGCGTTTACCTTCAACCGTCTGATCATTCACATTATTAATTTCAGATGCGGTATCCAATGCATTTTTAGCCACTTCACGAACCGCTGAGCTCATTTGATTGACGGCGGTGACAATACTATCCACTGAATAATGCTGTTCTTGGCTAATTTGGCTGGCAGTCGCAGCATTGCCCGCTAGCTGTCCAATACTGGTATTAACCTCATTAGACTGTTTATCGATAGCAATAATCATTTGCTGTAAATGATCAATAAAATGATTAAATGTTGTGGCCAGCTCGCCAATTTCATCATGTTGCCTAATGATTAATCGACGGGTTAAATCACCATCACCTCGACTAATATCAGTGATACGATCGTTCACATCATTAATTCTATCCACCACCACTTTAGGGCCGTAATAAGCCAAGAAGATGGTCAAAATAATCAGAATGCCAGACACTGTAAATAATATTGTTAGCTGATTTTTTGCTGTTTGAGTATTATTTTGGTCGATTAATTTAACTTGCTCATCTGCACGCTCGCCGGCCGTATTATAAATATCACGCAATCTTGAAAACTCAGATAAAGACACGTCCTTATAACGTTGTTTTGCAGTGGAATAGTCTCCCGCTTTAACTGCACTGATTACCGACGACGAGGCCGTAAACCATTTGTCATATTGAGTATCAAAGCCGTTGAGCCCACTTACCACATCTGGGTAAAGTGTTAACAGACGGCTAAATTCGGCAACTCGCTGCTTAGCTTGATCGGCATTCTCTTGCCAATTACTGATTTGATCATCTCTTTGCTGCGCACTTAGTTCACTACTAAGCAAAAGAACTTCACTTAAATGAGCTTGATATAAATCGCGATCACCATTGATAATGCTTGAAATAGCAGGATTAAATTGACGACTGAGCTCATGGATCTTCTCTAGTTGATTTTGACTCTGAGTGGCATTAGTAATGGCCATAATGGCTACAGCTACTGCAAATATAATGAATATCAATGAGAATTTAGCGCGAATAGTGCTAAACATAGCAACCTCCGATGAATGTTGTAATTTAGGTATTTTTATTATTTGTGATTAAACAACAAATTTATCAATCTATAATGGCTAACGCTTATTCCCCATTCAAACACCGGCCTTAGTGTCAATAAATGTCATCAATAACTCACTTAACTGCTGTGCTTCGATTATGTTTTCTGACTCGGTCAATAAATGTATAACACATTCTGCCGTACATAATCCTCCTTCTATTTGGTTTCGCCTCAGTGGGTATATCGATTTGGGCGAATTGATTAATAACACTTTAGGTAGTGCTTTGAGATATGGACTTTGATTAAACATCTTGCGAGCTTCTTGCCAAGTTGCATCGATAAGCACTAAATATAATAGTCTTTGAGATATCTCGCATACTTTTTGTGAAATATTTTTATCATCACTGGGGAAAACCAACCCCACCTTACCAGCTGCAATCAAACGTAATAATTCAGCATCAGGCTGTTTACGGTGCCACTCCACCACACGAGCGCGCTCGCCTAACACCTGAGACACTAACTTGCCCGTATTATTGGCTCGTAACATTTCGCGAGGATGAGTTAACAAAATAATATTCACAACAATACTCAACTGAACAAATGATTAATTTAATTTCGCAATGTAACACAGATGCAAAAACGATAGAATAAACCCAAGTGATATAAAAAATTCAATAAATTTAGATGGATACTTTAGCGTTAACCTGTTCATTACCAGCATCACTTTACGCTATAATCGCAAAAATATTTTGCTAAGTTATCCTGTCCCTTAATATGAGTTGAACTGAGATAATGCTATTACAACAAGTTATCGCGCTGTTTTTCACTATGCTCATTTTAGCCATAGTGCCAGGTCCGGCTGTATTTGCGGTGGTATCGCAATCATTTTCGAATGGATTTAATCATGGTACTGCCATTACCTTTGGTGTATTGCTGGGGGATTTTATTTATATCCTATTAGCACTGTTTGGGTTATCGGCAATAGCTAACGCCATGGGGCCAACATTTGAGCTAATAAAATACGCTAGTGCGCTGTATTTATGCTGGCTTGGCATCAGTATGCTGCGAAACACAGCAAAGGGTGTTCAGTTAGCCACCACGCCCAAGGTCAGTCAGCTTAAGAATATCATCACCGGCACAGCAATTGCGCTAGGCAATCCTAAAGCCTTAATATTTTACGTCAGTTTCTTCCCTGCCTTTGTGCCGATGAACCAAGTAGATGTGACCGATGTTATTATCATACTGGCTACTGCAACCATGGCTTTTGGTTCTGTTAATCTGACTTATGCTTATTTAGCCTCTAGTGCAAAGCATGTATTTACCTCACCCAATGCGGTCACCATAATCAATCGAACCGCAGGCAGTATTATGTTGATTGCTGGCATATTGATTGTGTTAAATATTTAGGATGTTGCAATGAGCGCAGTACGCTTTACCCCCCTAACATTAGTCAATGGATTAACCTTAAAAAACCGTGTTGTAGTGCCGCCTATGGCATCCCAAACGGCAGACAATAATGGTTTAGCCACCGAGAAAACCTTTAGCCATTATCAAGGCTTAGCCCAATCTGGTGCGGGCTTAGTGATGGTAGAGTATAGCCATGTCAATCTAGCTGGTCGCAGCGAAGCAAATCAGCTTGGCGCCCATGATGACGCCTGTTTACCTGGACTGAGTCAAATTGCCAAGCTATTACACCAAATGGATGTTAAAACAGGCTTACAGATTACCCATTGCGGCGGCAAAGACAGTGCTGCTATTAGCACCGATATTATGGGTCCTTCTGGCATTGTAGTGCCAGCATACGATCGCGTATTACCCACACCGCGCGCCATGACACAGGATGATATCGCAAGATGGCAGCAAGACTTCGTCAATAGCGCTATTCGTGCCGACAAAGCTGGATTTGATTTAGTCGAAATCCATTGTGCTCATGGTTATGGTATCAATCAGTGGTTATCGCCGCTAACCAATCAACGTACAGACCAATACGGTGGCAGTGTTAAAAATCGCGCCAGAATCTTGCTAGAAATGGTCAGTCAGATAAAACAAGCCGCGCCAAGGTTAGCCATAATGACCCGTATTCCCGGTCAAGATGGTTACCCAGGAGGCCTATCCCACAGCGATATGGGCCAAGTTAGCCAGTGGTTAGTTGATGTGGGCGTTGAAATACTTAATGTGTCGTCAGGCATTGGCGGTTGGAACAGACCTAAAGATATCCGCGGCGAAGGCTTTTTAGTTGCCGATGCTGCGCCATTAACAGGTAAAACTGCTGCTGCGGTTATTGGTGTTGGCGGCATTGAAACCCTTGATTACATTGAGACCATTTTAACGAACAAGCAAGTAGATCTGGTGGCAGTTGGCCGCGCCATTTTGGCAGGGCCAACTGATTTTGCAACACGTGTGATGGTTAACAATTAATCATGATGTAAAGTCCATCATGGCTCAACGTCATAATAGCCGATATGAAATCATCATCTAGAGTCTAAGCTTGAGAATTTAAAAGGCCCGAATAACGCGTTATTCGGGCCTTTTTAATTCTATGACAGACATTACTTGCCGATTGTTTGCAGCTTTTGTAGATAATCCGCTTTGCTGAGTAAGGCTATGACTTCTGCCGGTTCTAACCATGATTCCAGTTGCGATAAGCTTTCAGCATGCTCCAATTTCCACTCGGCAATGATCCTCGGAGCATAAAACAACGGTTTTTGCTCATCTAAGTCAGGTAACTGAGCAAGGTGCCATGTAAATAACTGTGGATTATTCACCAGTCGACTGAACGGATGCATGTGTTGTAGATGTGGCATTTTAGCCAGGTTGGCTTTCAATTCAACCAGAATGTGAACTGGTTTCTTTTCTTCTGGCGCTCGCAGTAACCCAATGGTTTTAATCCATTTCGTGCGCCGCGCGCCGCCGCTCAACCATGAAAGTGGGATCGATAACATTAACCCTATGGTGATCGGTAATAACCAGTAAAACAATTCCTTACTTAGCAACATTGCAGTCAAAGCAAGTACAACACCAAACACAGTATGACCAAGATGTGCACGCATCACTGGTATCCAGCTCAATGCGCCGTCATCTCTTGATTGGGGCATCCAGCCACTGTCTTTACCTCGAAATATAGATAACACCACGCCAAACTGCGACACCATCAAAATTGGCGCATACAGAGCAGACATTACCATTTCGAATAAGGTACTCAAGGTTAACAAGATGGGACCACCAAATCTTAAGCACCGAGGAATATTAATCATCGCAGCAAACCAGCCGAAGGCTTTGGGGGCCAATACAATTGCCATTGAAACCACAAACAGACTTAACGCGCGCTCAGAGTCAAATACTGGCCAGGTTGGAAACAGCGATGGATTAGCAAAATACTCAGGGCGAATAAAAGCCGCCTGAACGGCAATCGCCAGCCCCACCATAATTAACGCTAACCAAAAAATGGCACTTAGGTAGGACATGACCCCAGACAAAAGATGCAAACGGGTTGGCAAGGAAAAACCTCGGGCGAACATAAAAGCCGAATGCTGTAAATTGCCCTGACACCAGCGTCGATCGCGGATCATCACATCAAGTAACGAAGGTGGGGCTTCTTCAAATGAAGCCTCAATATCGGTATCAAAACGTACCCCCCACCCCGCACGGCGCAGCAGCGCCGCTTCAATAAAATCATGACTTAATACATGGCCGCCAAAAGGTGCTTTACCGGGCAGAATAGGCAAATGACAGGATTCAGCAAAGGCTCTAGTGCGAATGATGGCATTGTGTCCCCAAAAATTTGAAGACAAACCATGCCAAGCCGACAAGCCCGCAGCATAGATGGGACCAAAACATTGATTAGCAAACTGTTGTAGCCTGCTGTACAGGGTATTGGCGAAAACAAGTGTCGGCAAGGTTTGAATAAGGCCGACACCTGGCGCAGCGGCCAAACGACGTGACAGTGTCACCATCGACTTTGCGCTCATAATGCTGTCAGCATCAAGCACTATCATGGCTTCATAATCACCGCCCCAACGTTGCACCCAGTCACCGATGTTACCGGCTTTACGTTCACTGTTTTGGTGACGACGACGATAATACACTGGACACTCTGGTTGATATTTATTGATAAGAGCTAAAAAGGTAGCCTCTTCAGCAATCCAAGCATTAGCTCGATTAGTATCACTGAGAATAAAGAAAGCATACTTGCCTGGCGCTGTAGCAATGAGATCTGCACTCATGGCTTCAATTGTGGCCCTAATGCGCAGCGGATCTTCATTATAAATCGGCAGTAAAATAGCCGTTTTAAAGCTGGGGTCTATTTCGCTCTCTTTTACTAACCGCGGCTTGAGATGCAATAGAAAACCCAATAAGGCCTGCGAGAAAGCAAAAGCAACCCAAAGAAAGTTAATACTAAACAACACTAAAAAGACTATCTGTAAATTGGTAATGTTATTGGTGTTTAACACCAAATACATTTCCCTTATACCGTAAGTAGATAAGCCCGCAGTGACCATAAACACAAATAATTGGGCAACAAACGTGCGAAGTCTAAACAACATAGTCTGTTGACTGGAATTCAATCGATGACCAGCCTCAGAAACTTCATGACGATTCATAACCAATGGCGATTCGTCAGGCAAGGCTCGTTTACGATGATTTTTTTCGGTCATTGCCGCCGACAAAGCATTATCTTGTTGTATCATAAAGGCCAGTCCTCCGACGTAAATCGATACAACCACGTCATGCCAAGCGGTTTATCGTTATTCCTCAGCTGTACACGCAATTCAGCTACATCGGCATCTTCAGGATCAAAAGTAACAAACACTCTTGCACCATCAACATTGGGATTGGGCTCAATACGGGCCTCTAAAATCGCGCCACTACTGATACTCGCATCAACGCTAATGTTGCTAACATCATTTGCACTAAGATGGCTATAATCGATAACGATCTCGTTTTTATCGGTAAATAACTTACGACCACCAGCCGTTCGAACGACTTTAACTTTGCCCTCAGTTTTGGGAATATTATCTACCCAAGTGAGTTGGTATGAATATGCAAATGGCTGATCTTTTTTCAATCCATTTTCTGGTTTCCAATAAGCAACAATATTGTCATTGGCCTCCGAATCCGATGGGATCTCAACCAGTTCTACTCTGCCTTTGCCCCAATCACCTGTTGGTTCAACCCAGGCGGATGGACGTTGATGATATTTGGCTTCAAGATCTTGATAGTAATCAACTTGTCGATGTGGCTGCATCAGACCAAAGCCCTTAGGATTTTCGTCCATAAAAGAACTCACCTGCAATCCCCGTGGATTATTCAGTGGTCGCCAAATTTTCTCACGATTACCTTTCTCCATCAGCAAGCCTTCAGAGTCATGCACCGCTGGACGGTAATCTGCTGTATCAGCACGGTCTATACCGCCATGCATAAACATTGATGTTAACGGCGCCAGACCCACATTTTGCACATCTCGCCTTGGGAAAAGCATTACATCGACCCCCATTCGAGTTGGATCGCCAGGGTAAATAGCAAAACGATAGGCGCCGGTTACGCTAACACTGTCAAGCAACGCATGAACCACTATCGCCTTTTGGTGGCTTGATGGACGTTCGATCCAGAATTTTTTAAACAGCGGATATTCTTCGCCTTTAGGATCGGCAACATTAATGGCTAGTCCACGGGTCGACAAACCATAAGCTTGCCCTTTAGATACTCCCCGAAAATAACTGGCCCCCTGAAACACTAAGAACTCATCTTTATAATCATCGCGATTAATGGGGTAATGCAGACGAAAGCCGGCATATTTACCGACTTGTTGCAGTAACTGACCAATTGACTCGTCTGGCACTCTAAATGATGATTCAGACACGGCAACCGGAAATGATTTACCGTTTTCGACCACATCAATGTCGACTAACTGTTTATAGATATAGCCAGGCGCAAATAGTTGTATAGAAAAAGGTGTGGGTGCATTGCCCCAAATAGCGGCATCTTGCTGGAAATTAATTTGGCGATAGGTGGAATAATCTATTTTAGTCAGCGCTTCAGGGGCTTGTTTAGGTTCAATAAAAGGTTTCTGCGACAATTTACGTGCAATCTCGACGACTGTGTCATGGGAGAAGGCCTTACCATCCGATTTGGGTATTGTTGTCTGAGCGTTAACAAGGTTTGTCCATGAGACGAGTAACACAAATACGACAAGGTTAAGAAAACCTTTAACAGACAATTGGTCATAAATCCTTTGTTTAACCGGTGAATCGCAAAACAGATTCAAAGTCCTTAACATATAAAACTCCTTAATTGAGCATTCACAAAATAACATCACAATATCGCACTAGTAACTGAACTGACCCTCTGCTATTAATCGGAAATAATGTTGATCGAGGTAGGCGTTAATCGAAGATCATTGATATCGGCTTAACCTCAGATTGGGTTAAGCAATGGGATAAACGAGCCAAATTTGAATATGGGTTTTACTCATCACAATGTCAGGACAAAGGACGGCTTGATATCCGATATTATCCCGATTTAAGGTTCCTTGTTTGTACTGGGTTTATCACGACAACATGGGCTCAGCTTTGCAAGAGAGTGAAACCAAGTCGTTTGAACATAAACTTCTATTTATTAATAGTAGAGCTTCTAGTTATTAATAGCAGAAAAACTTAATCGTTTTATGTATTTCCCCTACAATATGAATCATCTTTAATACTCCAACGGTATTTGGCTTAACGATAAAGCCCGTCTTTCCACCAGCAATCGCGATTATCTGTAATATGCCATCAGGTAAATGCAATCGACTATGCTGCAAGTGTTCCAGGTAAATAAATTGACCTAATAAAATGAGTAAGCTGAGAGGAACAGAGTTGAAGTGATGGTTTTGGGATCATGGCTCAATGAAGCCAAAAGGAGTAATAAAATAAGCGGTCATTGGATCACAGCGTGCTGATCAGGGCGTTAATCTAAGGCTACTTTTAAGCATGAGTTAACGCCCATATCGATTGGAGCAAACATGATATGGGCATAGGCAAAATGCACTTAAATCAGGTCTGACGATATTGAGATAATACCTTTAAAAATAAGCGGATAACGCCTTACCCTCTGACCAATATCATCACTCATCACTTGTCGATACAAACGTTCAATGTCGTCATCATCTTCAAACACTAACAACAATCTGTCGATTGCCGTATGCAGACCTTTCTTCAAGTATGGCTGAGCCTGAAACTCAGCAATATTGTGTCTCACAATCGCTATTTTTTCAGGATGAAGCCGAAGCTCGGCAAACACTTGCTCAAAATACGCCATATGTTGAACAGGTGTGGGCCGATTTGAGCGCCGTTGTCTTGGCTGCGACGAACCTCGTTTAAAGTACACTGCTGGCAATCACGTTACCTCATTAACCATATGTTATTCAATTAACTTCACCGTGAGTTAACTTAATAGAGCCAATAAATCATTGGCACTGCCCTGCCATGGACCTTGAGTACCATCCGATAAAATACTGTCCGCTAAACCTTGCTTATGCTGCTGCATTTCTTGAATTTTCTCTTCAACAGTCCCTTGGGCAATCAGCTTATATACAAAGACCGGATTTAACTGACCAATACGATGGGCACGATCAGTTGCTTGCCTTTCTGCGGCTGGGTTCCACCAAGGATCAAAGTGAATAACGGTATCCGCAGTGGTTAAATTAAGCCCGGTGCCGCCAGCTTTTAAACTGATCAAAAACACTGAGTTGCCGCCTTCTTGAAACGCATCAATCTGGGTTTGACGGTCGCGTGTTTGCCCTGTCAGCTTACTGTAAGTAATCGCCAAGCGTTTTAACTCATCTTCAATCAGCGCTAACATGCCAGTAAATTGGCTAAAGATAAGAATTTTACGGCCATCTTCAATCATGTCAGGCAGGTTTTGGATAAGCCAAGTCATTTTAGCGTTATCTTTTACTTGCTGAGCTTGTTCAAGCTTAACTAAACGAGGGTCACAACAGGCTTGGCGAAGCTTGAGTAACGCATCTAAAAACTCAATATGGCTGCTCGATACGCCTTTTTTAGCAAACAACTCACGCAATTTTTTCTCCATCACTAAGCGGATAGATTCATATAAATTACGTTGGTCTTTTTCAAGCTCCAAGGTTTGGATAATCACCGTTTTTTCAGGTAACTCTGATACCACTTCCTGTTTAGTGCGTCGCAGCATAAAGGGCGCAATACGCTGGCTCAGTAACAAGGATTTTTCGACATCAGCCTGCTTTTCAATCGGACCACGAAACTGTTTATTAAAGTAAGTATGCTGACCTAATAGACCTGGTAAGCAAAAATCCATCAACGATTTTAATTCACCTAAATGATTTTCAAGTGGCGTACCAGATAAGCACAAGCGGAACTTACCTTTGAGGGTTTTAATGACTTGAGTAACTTTGGCTTGGGCATTTTTAATCTGTTGTGCTTCATCCAAAATAATGTGTTCAAACACATATTCACAGTAAATAGCTTCATCACGCAACATTAAAGGATAAGTGGTCACTACCACATCAAACTGGTTAATTTGGTCTAATAATGGTTGGCGTTTATTACCGTGGATCACCACTACATTGAGCGATGGTGCAAACTTGTTGGCTTCTTTTAACCAGTTACCAACTAAACTGGTCGGGCAGACAATTAAACTGGTGCGATGTTCAGTCGCTTCTTGTTTAGCTTTGAGTAGAAATGCCAAAGCTTGAACTGTTTTACCAAGGCCCATGTCATCGGCTAAAATGCCGCCCAGTTGATATTCCTTAAGGAAACACAACCAATCAAAACCCTGTTTTTGGTAATCACGTAATGTCGCATGTAAACCATTGGGTAATTCAACCGGAACAACTCCTTTAAACTCAGCCAGTTTCGTGGCTAAGTTGCGCACTCGCTCGCCATTAAGCAAACGCACATCGCTAGCAGACAAATCATTTAAAATATGCGCACGGTTACGAGGTATTGCAATTACATCACCAGAATGGCGGTTAAATAACTCTTGGATAATGCTGATCAGTGGCTTAATGGTTTTGGCTTTAATTTTAATAAAGCCGCCATTAGGACCAGGTAACAGCAATTCATCGTCATCTGCTGGTTCACCATTTTGTTGTAACCAACGAGCCACTAAAGCCAATAACGGTACACTCTGTCCATCAATGTCGGCACTGAGTGATAACGAAAACCAACCCGACTCATCATCGTCAACCAAGTCGACATCAAGTTGTGCATCAGTAATTTGTAAGTCAAAATCATCATCAAAGTGAATGTCCATGCCCAATGCACTTAACGCATCAAGACCATCACTGGTCAACTCAGACCATTCAAAAATAGACTCAGGTAATAGACCGACACTGACATAATAGGGTTTATGTGAACTGACTAAGACAGGATCGGGCTCAAGTGTCACTAAGCCAATATCGGTTAATGATTGCAGCGCGGCTAATTCATGATCTACCTGTCGATGCACTTGATATTGCACCTGATCCTTTTTAACTAAGCTAATCCGTTCTGGCTTAGTCGAAGCATTAAAAGTAATTTCACCATAACAATGATCGACTCGAATAACCGGTTGCATGATCTGACTGCTGCTGAAAAACTCACGCGTAAAGGTTAAACGTGTAACCAGTTCCGCGGTTATCTCGCAAAAATCAATCTCGCTTGGAACAGGTACGGTTTTAGGTGAAAAATGTTGCAGCATTTTATGGCTAATCGCATCAACTTGAGCCAATGGCACCGGCGGCATATGCTGTAACAAACTGAGTTTTTTCACGGGTAAATCTGTGTCTATTCGGCCTAAATGCAAATAGTCTAGTTCCACATACAAAGGGGGCTCGGTGGCAATAAACTCCCAATTTTCAAGCCCAGGCATGCGCATTTGCATTTGAGTATGTTTTTTATCTATCTCACACCAGATAAACTCTGGGGTAATGGCTTTGGCCCAGGTCAATGGAGTGCGATTTTCTTCCCAAAAACACACTTCGGCGGCAAGCATTTTTGTCAGGGCTAAAAATGAAATTTCACCATCGATATAAATTTTTGAGCCTTGATTGTTAGATGATAATAGCAAGCTAATAATTTGTTTATCTTCAGGATCTATCCACCAAGGCATGCTATAACGAATATCGGCTAATGCCAGCTTACTGCCTTTATTATATTGATCTTTTTTATTTAATTTACTGCGTTTGAATTCGACAAAAATGCCGTGAGGATCATTAGATAACACATAGATAATGCGGTCTTTCTCTTCCTCTTCATCTTCAAATTCTGCTACCGTTTTTTGTTCATCAAGTTGGCGTAACCATTGATGAATACGCTGTTCTTCAACCGGTTTTTTATCCACCAGTGCCAGCATAGCTGCAGCAACGTGTTTACAATTGGTTCTGACCGGACAAGTACAATGAGATCGCATCACAATTTTGTGATTAACGTTGACTAGGGTGATTTCTTGACGATAAGGCTCAGCAGCAGATCCCTCTACATAGGCCTCAATATCATGGTTGTTACTGCTGGCAGTAACTTCGAGTACCCGGCCTTGGATCAAATAGTTTTGCGCTTTTTGAATTTGCGTGGCCGAAAACAGTTTCGCAATCATCTCTAATGAAAGCTTAATGGGAAGATTAAACAGTTTCGCCGACATCAATATACCTAATAAAACCGCAGCAAAATAAACACTGGCTGCTGATAAAAAAGTTAACTTGCCATTCTATGGAAGAAAGCGGGCAATATCTAGGCTTAGCTGGTGTTTCGGACAAAAAACTCGTTCAAACACACTATATTATTGAGATTACGCACTCAGCGTTGCTATCAATACACAGATACAGCAGCAAACCGAACCATCATACGAATTAACCCGTAAAAAAGTTTTACTTATGTTTGCGACAAATTAGCAAAACCAGTGGCAAACTGGTTTTATGCAACCATTGTTATAATACTGTGCCATTAAACGGCAATTGAGACGGGCAATAACCTAGAGGTTTTTAACGGGTAACGTATCGCCAATCAATATGAACCATCAGTATTGGTTATCAGGTTGTGGCGATGAGAAGATGGCCATAGAGTGTGCCTATTGTTGCTAAGGGATAGTACTGAGAAATAGTACTTAGAGATATCCTGAAAGATAGTACTGAGAGATATTACTGAGAGATAGTACTTAGAGATATGGCTGAAAGACATTGGGCTTAGTCCAATGCTACTGGGTTAACACTGTGCTTAAAGGGGTAGGTCAAAGGCTAGTGACCAGACAGTCATGTTGGCGCATTTCTGTATAACCAATACCAGTAAGCGCTAACGCCACGCAGTTTAATCCATTGCCGAGAGTGTAATCTTAATAACAAGTCGCCACAGATAAGCGCTGGCGACTTGTTTATTAAATCAATATTAGAAACGCTCTACCGACCACTGAATCGCCATCAAGCCAATCGCGATAGATCCAAGCTGCATGCCCCAGTTTCGATACCAGTTTGTGTGGCGTAAAAAGATTAACAACGGCAGCACTAGAGCTAGAATCGCCAGTTGGCCAATTTCAACGCCGACATTAAAAGCTAAAATCGCTAATAGTTTTTGATTTTCTGGCAGTCCAAGTTCACCTAATACTCCCGCGAACCCCATACCGTGCAATAAACCAAATGCAAAGGTAATCCAGCCTAATCGCAACACAATCGGCCAAACATTATTTAGTGCGGCAAACAATACCGATAATGCAATACCCAGCTCAACCCAATGGCTACTAAAATTGAGTATCCCTAATGCTGTGGCCGTTAATGTCACAGAATGCGCAAGTGTAAACGCGGTAATAATCCATGCTGTGTCTTTAAATATTTGCTTAGGATTGTCTATCGGATTCCATTTTCTCTGCTCACGCACTAATACGCAGGTTAATAATAACGCCAGCAAAAATAGAACATGGTCAGTGCCCTTCCAAATATGAATAATCCCTTGATACACATATTCAGTAAATGTGTCACTCACCTGACTTTCACCTAAGTTAATCAATATTATGCGGTTATCATTGCTGATCACACGAGCATATTGATGATCGGACGTGATAATTGTCGTGATAGCTTTATGATCGGAGTCGATATTAAAAAAAGCATTATAATTTATCGATAACGGGCCAGAACTATCGCAGGCAGCGTTAAATGAACTAACCAAATACCCTTCACTAAAATGCTGATCAATTTGCTGGATTGGATTAAAACTGAGCGGACAATCTTGTTGCCTACTGATCATTAATGATGCGCGTAAATAATCCATCACCGCCACTTGATGAGCTTGTAACTCTGCCCAAGTAAGTTGGCCATCTTGATTGTCATCAATAGAAACGATTTGGTTGATATCGAAAAGGCGCACTTGCCAAGTCCCATCAACTTGCCCTTGCTTATCCAAGTTAACAGCCAAATAACTGGTGCTCATTTGATGACCAAAACTGACATGACTGAACAGCAACAGTAGCAATAATAAACCGCCTTTTATCATCGAAGAAAATCCTGTTAATGCTTTCACTGATTTATCCTTAGCCTGCTAAATTTTCGACAGTAAGATTGCCACTAGCTTGTACTGACTTTTTATCATTTTTAGCCTGACTGAACAATGCCTTAGCTTGCTCTAATAGCATTCTGTCATTAGTTTGACGTGCTACCTGCCAGTTTATTTTAGCCCAGTAAAGTGCTTTTTTGGGCTGTACATCAACCTTTAAGTAATATTGTGCTAAATCGGATGCATGCAAGCTGTCATGTCTTTGCTCGCGCAGTGTCACGCGTTGGGCAAAAGCCCATTGCCATTTTACAGTATTGCCAAGGTGTTTTTCCGCTATGGCAAGGCGCAACAGTAATGCATCATCCTGCACGGGATGTTGCTCAATGACGTTAGACAGTTTGTCGTACACAACTTGATGCTGATTAAGTGACAACTGCACATCTGACCATAAGGCTAATAAACTGACTGGCGCATTATCCATGTTCGCCTGATCTAAATAGCCTAATGCTGCTTCTGCTAAATCTTGCTTTAATGCCATATCTGCAAGAATTTGCACAAGCCAAGTCTTTTCTGGTTCATTCGCCGGCTGATACAAGCGATACAAACGAGCCAATTCTTGATAGCTTTCGGCCAGTTTGCCATTTTGGCTAGCGACCTCTAGAGCACAGGTAGAAATCAATAAAATATCGGCTTTACCGATTAACGTTAAACACGCTTGTCTTGCTGCGACAATATCCCCCTGTACCAGATGAATATTGGCTTTTAATAACCAACTGTTAACCGCGGTTGGCTTTAATTCAATGGCGCGATCTAACGCTTTTAATGCCCGATCGAATTGATGCTGATGTTGTAATACCCGAGCATATAAGTAATAGGTTTGCGCATTGGGACTGGCATGAGCCATCTTGGTTTGTAACCAAGCTTTTGCGCGGCCATAACGGTAATCCGCCTCACCAGGATATTGTCCTTGTTCAATAAAATCACTGATGTCATCTAAACTCATCTGTTGATCGGTATCATTAAACACCTTCCAAGTTGCAATAACTTCGTTGTTATCCTTAGGTGTATAGGGCGCCGCAAGGCTATTACCGATTAACAATAAGCATAGGCTGACAAACATGCTCATATTAACCATAGAGTGCCGGTACTTTATCATTTGTGTTAACCGCCCTGTTGTCACTTGCATAACGCCTCCAAAATGCCATCCTTGGTCATTTATACCCTGTAATGCACCACTAACACCCTATTAATAAGATGATTAATCGCTGCAATAGCAGGGTATATTGTCCTATTTATATTGTTACCTGAGCTAATAGCAAACGCACTCTTAGTCGAGTAATAAGTCATCGTAAAAATCAGTCGTTGATACATCGTTGTCAACCACACGGCCATTAACACGCAAAGGTGCTGCTTGGCTTGGTTGTGAAAATGCCTGACGACTTAAACTTGAAAACATCACTTGCTCAGCATCAATAGTAATGCTTACCAGCGCAGTAACAGGATCATTTACGCCATCGCTCACAGCCAAGGTAAAACTGTCCATGCCAGTGACTTCATTTGCCGGAGTATAGGTAAACTCACCATTTGCCATTAAGCTCAGCGATCCCAACGTGGGCTCATTCACTAGCGTAAACGTCAGGGTATCGCCGTCCTTGTCGGTGGCAGCTACTTGATCGGTTACCGCAGTTTCAGTCACAGTAGACAGCATCAAACCACTTACCATAGGCGCACTGTTTTTAACCATTGCCATTGGATCATCATCTGAGTTACACCCAGCTAATAATCCTGCGCTGATCACACTGACTAATACCACTGGCTTAGCCATAGCGTTAATAAGCTGGCGAGTCGCATATTGAATAGAAGTATTCATCTTGTGTTCCTTATTTTGAGCCAGAAAGTGGCGTCGCTAAATAGGGGAAGTGATCCATCATCATAGTCGCATCAACCGGTGCGCCATCTGTAAATGGCACAGTACCAACACTGGCATCATCACTAGTACAAAGGCCTAAATCAGTATCTGTTCCATTAACTGGGATCGGGTAACATAAACGTCCCATGACCACGCGCAGGGCAATATCAACGACATCATCACCAGGACGACGACCATTAGGGAAACCAGCTAAATCATCGCCTGCAACACCAAAAGCGGACTGCATATCGCGAGGTTTTGCTGGAATACCGGTATTAAGACGCAACATTTCTGATGGCGTCACCGTTTCAAGTTGGTTAACACCGGCAAAGCCTGTTAGAAATGCAGTAACGAGATCATTACGAGGGAAATTGGTTGGTGCTAATGTCTCAATATTTGTGCCTAAAGTTTGATTAACTGCGTCTTTAAACAAAATATTGAGCAATTCAGGTAAGCTTGGGTGGGTAACATAATCAGCAAACTGAGTATCATCTTTAGGCTGTGAAGTCGAAAAGGTGTCTTTGTCTTTTAGGCCAATCACTAACTCGTTCACCAGCGGATTACCTAGACGAGAGACTTGAGTTAATGCCCCACCGTTAACTTCAGTTTTACCTACTTTTGCATTTGGATTTAAAATACGCGCTTGCGGTAAACTGGCGGTAGTCCATGCACCGATAGTGCCGTTACCTTGAGTGGTTAAACATGTCTTTGGTACTTCAATTGAAATGGCTGTAACATTTTTATCCATTAAGTCATCATTATCGGCTGATTGGGTAATACCACCTGGAAAACCGCCTTGATCACCAGCACCCGGAGCACTATCACCTTCCACTGGTACATAGTTTACTAAGTCAAAAGTTTTGCCTAAGTTAACCACGAAAGGGTCTTTACGTTGACCGACAAACACCTTACCAGGACTGGCACAACCGTCGAGGTTAAATTCGTAAATAAATTGTCCAGCATAGCTTGCATAAGCGCTGCTATCTCCGAAACTTTTATTACCAATATAATCCAGAGGTTTATGGAACATCCCGCCAGCAGTATTGCTCAACACTGTTGCACTACCGCTATTTTGTGGTCCTTTAACAAGTGTTAACTGATACGACTCGCTAAAGTTTGCCGCACTTTGATCTGCTGCTGTAATGCCACCAATATTTTTAAGCGGGACTGACACACTGCGTTGATTTCCAGCTGGACCAACCGTTAACGCAATACCTTGATTATTATTGGCAAGCTCATTGGTAAAGTTAAATTGAAAGGTTAAATCTTCTACTGCATCACCGTCGTTATCGATATGAATGCTGTATACCGCAGCAGGATCCATCGCATAATAGTTAGGTCCGCCGTAGGCGTCTTGCAATGGAATATAGTTAGCGATAAGAGTGACGTAGTCTTCACGTCCTGCTTCATAACTGTTAAATGCATAAAAATCGGTAGAATCTAATGTCGGAAAACGCGTGATATTCGGTGCTTCTCGATGACTTGAGGCAAATGCATTAGCGCCTAACAAAGTGCTGCATACCATACTGGCGATTAGGGATATTTTTAGTACTTTCATGACCATTTCCTTATTGTGTAGTAGAGTCATGTAAGTAAACGGCTCAGGTTCCATTTTGGATGCAGAATTTAGCCATTATTGTTGCATTAATTTTAAAACAAAAAATAAATCAACACTAAGATACTGAATTGTAAAGATTATAAACCTTTGCTTAATTTGAATTATTTTTGATGATTTTTGAATATTTGTTGATAATCATCTGAAACCTTATCGATTTTGCATCAATACTAAAGCTTGATACTCAGTAAACCTGAGTACATTCACCCCGTCACGGTTCGTAATGATCAATTCCTGCTAGAGTGATAATTTAGTGATAATTTCGCGATAATAAAATCTTTCCCCATAAAAAAACGGCCAAGGATATCTCCTTTGGCCGTCTCGATTTATGCTTCAGCTTATTGTTGCGTGAATAAGCATTTACACATCATTGTTATCCCGTATTCACAGACCCATTAATGGATTATAAAATTGCCAGCTCTGCGGTATACAACACTTCAGTAGGCATGCCATTCGGTGAACCGTTTAAAGGCTCTAAACTGACCGCCAAAGCAACAATATCGACATCATCAAACTGACTATTTTTCGCTAAACTCAGCTTGCCCGATTTAGGTAACAAGCCCAATGAGATGGGGTTTTCAACACCTTTCGCCACCATCCACAACTCATAATCTTTGTTCGGTAAAGGTTTTAGGTTACTGGTAGAGCGAACTTCAATAGTATTAGCCGTGACTTCAATAAGCCATAATGCTTTAGCTTGCGCACTTTGCACAACGGCAACTTGTTGCGGCGCCGCGACGGGCACAGGTTGGTTACTCACCAGGATGACCGCCATAATAATGGCTGCGGCTGTTGCCATGGAGGCCAGGCCTTTCCAGACGCGATGGCGAGTTGTTAAAGGCACGACATTGGATGCCTCCGGCGCTGGAGTGTGGCTCAAATTGTCAACAAAACCCAGCGTATGACGAATATTTTGCCACACATGATCATCAGGCTTTACCGGAGGTAATAACTGGTTCATACCATGTAAATGTTGCTCCCATAACCAAGTGCTTTCGCGCAGGCTAGGTATTTGCATCATTAATTTTTGAAACCGACGTCTAGCTTGGCCACGCAATGTGCCCAGCACATATTCTGCAGCCAAGGCATCTTTCAATTGAGGATCATGATAATTCATAACGATAAACACCTCTGTAATTGCTGTAAACCACGGCGGATCCAACTCTTAATCGTGCCCAAAGGTAAGTCTAGGTGCCCAACCACTTCATGATGCGATAAACCATTGTAGTACGCTAAATGAATCGCTTGTTTTTGCTGCGGTTCAAGCTCGCTCATACATTGATCGAGTTGATTTTTATGCACTTGCGGACCGTCGTCATTGCTGGGCTCATCAAAAATCGCTTCTTGGCCCTCTTCAAGCGGATCTTCTTTTCTGACTTTTTGATAACGCAGCATGTCTAATGCTCGGTAACGCACTATGCTGATCATCCAAGTGAGTACCGACCCCTTGCCATGTTGATACTCGGTCGCGTTATGCCAAATTTTTACGTAGGCTTCTTGCAGCACCTCTTCAGCCAGCTCCCGTCGACCGAGCATTTTCAAACTAACCGCAAATAATTGACTGCTAGTCGACTGGTATAAATCAGCAAAAGCTTGTTTATCTCCATCCGCACTGGCACTCAATAAGTTAAGTAATGTGTCTTGATCCATAATATGCCACGCTTCCCGGTAATGATTCGATTTCGTTAATACGGGCTGTTACTGCATATATAGAATAAAAAAAGCCCTTCAGAGTGTATACGTTACAGCCTGCTAATTGGATGCAAGTTTAATAAAAAACGAGCAGCGCCCTTTAATATACTGATCCTATGATTGGGAAAATTGATGAAATAGAAGAGTTATACTCCAGAAAAGTGATGCAAACAGGGAACCACTATCCCTGCAGCAAGTACTCTTCAGCTTTTTCGATACTGCGCGGTTTACCCACCAGCATTAAAATATCATTACGCCTTAACACCCACTCTGGTGGCGGAGGATTAATCTCCTCCCCTTTACGACGCACAGCTCTAAGTTCAACGTCTAATGCTTGCCATGGAATATCAGCAACGGTTTTCCCCACAGCACTGGCTCTTGACGCCAGTGATACTGCATGGAGTAAATCCAGAGTGAAATCAGTTTCGGTGCCCGAAAAAAAACCGTGTAAATATTGGTAATGGTTACGTCGCTCTGATTCTAAACGCTTAATAATACGCGCTAATGGTACTCCACATTTAAACAAGACTTGCGAAACCAGCATCAAACTGCCTTCAAGGGATTCAGGAATCACTTGGGTTGCGCCGGCTTCTTTAAGCTCATGCAAGTTAGCATCATCGCGAGTACGCACGAGTATTTTTACATCAGGAGCAAGCTTGCGTGCTACGGCTAAACACTCTTCAGACTGGCGTGGCTCACAAAATGTCACCACCACTAAACTGGCATCACGGATGCCCATCTTCTTTAACAGTGCCATTCTGCAAGCATCACCAAAATGAATGTTCTCGCCCGCCGCTCTGGCCTCTGACACGCGGGTGGGGTCTAAATCGAGTACCATGTATGGCACGGCTTCTTTTTTCAAAAAGCGCGCTATTGTTTGCCCTACTCGGCCATAACCTAAAATAAGCACCACGTCACTTTCATCAGAATGAGGTAAAACAACCTCAATAGGCTCAGATTTAGCTGCTAACTTGTTACCGCTAACCTTTTTAGCAATATCAAGGCTATGGCGGATCAACCAAGGTGCCATAGACATAGAGATCACTGCCACAGCAACTAATACTGTGCTGACTTCGTTATTGAGCAATTGATAATTCACCGCCAATGCCAATAACACAAAACTAAATTCACCAACTTGACCTAAACTGATTGCCGTACTGAGTGATACCTTAGTATTTTCGCCTACAAGCTTGAGTAAACCATGCACGATCAAAATTTTAGTCAGTACCACTGCGACTAAAATTAACAGCACTTGCCACCAATATTGCATCACCAGATTGAAATCCAGTAGCATGCCGATTGAGATAAAAAACAGGCCCATTAATAAATCACGAAACGGCCTAATATCAGCCTCTAACTGACGTCGATACTGACTTTCGCCCAGTAGCATACCCGCAATAAACGCCCCTAATGCCATTGACAGTCCAAGCCATTGAGTAAACGCGCCCGTCACTAAGGCCACAACCAAGGTCGATAATACAAATAACTCATTTGAGCGTGAGCGAGCCACTTCATCGAAAATACGTGGCAGTATCCACTTACCAAATGACATTAAGCCGACAAAAGCCAAAATACCAGTGAGCAATTCCCACATAATACTGTTGAAGCTCATTTCCACATCGCCTTTGGCTAACAGCGGCATTAAAATCAATAACGGCACTACGGCTAAGTCTTGAAATAACAACACACTGACGGATAATTCGCCGTGCCTGCGCCTTAACCAGTTTTGTTCGTTTAGCAACTTTAATACAATGGCCGTTGACGACAAGGCAATGGCTGAACCAATCACTATTGCGGCCACTAAATCCTGGCCAACCAACATGGCAATGCCGCCAGCCACAAAAGCCGTTATCAACATTTGGGCGCTGCCCAAGCCAAACACTGTGCGGCGCATGGCCCACAATCTAGGCACAGAAAACTCCAGCCCTAAAGTGAACATCAATAGCACGACACCTAACTCAGCCACAGACTGCATTTGTAACTGGGTAAACCAATGGAAACCACTGGGACCGCTGACCACCCCAGTGAGTAGATAAGCTAAAATGGCAGGTAAGCCGAGACGGCGTAATAATGCAATCGCCACAATCGCAATCACAAGCATCGACAAAATATGGATAAAAATGCTGTGTTCCATTATGGCTTTGGCTCCTCGTCAAAAAAGTGTCGAAAGGGAAATAAAACGTTTTCTAAATACTACAGTAAAACAACAAGCAACTAATAACTATAGAAAAATTTTCATAGGCACGGTTTTTGCTAATAAATTGACAATTAGTTGTAACGTACTGGAGTAAATACTATGGATTTCGCGCTAGCAACAGAGTTCTATCCTGATGATTACTGGTACCGTTCAGACGCTTACTTGAATCGAGAGTCTGATCTAGACCTTGTTCAAGTAATTCAACAACTACATGGAAGTTTAGATCCTCGGACAGTTTTTGCCTGTTTTGGCAAAGTCCTAGGACAACATTTGCCGATTAAAGGACTGCAGTTGACCCTAGATAAACAAAAATTTGTTTGGGGACGTCATTACGGTATTGAATTAAAACATACTATTAACGATAACAATGACAGCTTTGCTATCACTTATCAGTTATCTGTGCCACTCAACTCGGCGCAGAAGAAATTATTACAACGGCTTGAAAACATGCTTATTCAACCGTTTAATAATGCATTAAAATATCAAGCAATGTCTAATCAAGCCATGTTTGATGCGCTAACTAATTTAGGCAATCGATATTATTATCGTCAAGCTCTTGATATTGCATTAGCCCGAGCGAATCGCAAACAAGGTCAGGTATCATTAGTGATATTAGATTTGGATAAGTTTAAACAACTCAATGACGTACACGGCCATAAAGCCGGTGATTACGTTTTAGTAGGGTTTGCAGCATTAATTAGTGAAGCGATCCGTAATACGGACCAAGCTTTCAGAATTGGTGGTGATGAGTTTGTGATTATTACGCAAGGAAATGCAGATGCAGCGGCAATTATTTGCCAACGTATTATTGATATGATGCCAAAACATTCTGAACTGACCGAATATAATATTCAATGCAGTTTAGGCATTGCGCAATCATTACCACAGCAACAAGCAGAAAACTTATATGAGCGAGCGGATAAAGCCATGTATGCAGCAAAAGCAGCCGGACGTAATTGTTTTCGGGTCTGTGAAAACAGCATAATATAACGCCGCAAATGCGTAATACAGTACACAACTAATTAACCAAAAAAGACCTTAACAGGTCTTTTTTGCCATGGCCTATGCTATCGTGATTACATTCCGCGAAGCTGAATACGCCTTAAAAATTCAGTCATCACCCTGTCGTAAACTAAATCCCCTAAAAACAAATCTTCTACGCCATGGTCAATACTCGGATTGTCATTCACTTCAATGACATAAGCCTTACCGTCAATTTCTTTTAAATCGACACCATACAAACCAGCACCAATTAAGTTTGAGGCTTTAACCGCCGCATCCACAATATTTTGCGGCACCATTTTTAAATCGATACAGTCAAAATCACCACTACTGACACGGCCGCTTTGATGATGTTGATAAATCTGCCAGTGACCACGACTCATAAAGTAACGACAGGCGTAAATAGGTTGGCGATTTAGCACGCCAATGCGCCAATCATAATCGGTAGGCATAAACGCTTGCGCTAAAATTAACGCACTGTGCTCAAAGATAATCGCAGCTTGTTCAAGTAAGGTTTCACGGTCGTTCACCTTAACAACCCCAAGGGAAAATGCCCCATCGGGTACTTTAAGTACAATCGGTAATCCTATGGTATTAATCACATTATCGGCCCAGTTTTTATCCGAGGCTTTAAAGATGACACTTTTAGGCACTGGCACTTTATGTTTGTTTAATAGCTCGGTCAAAAACACCTTATTAGTGCACTTCATAATGGATTCAGGGTCATCCATTACCACTAAGCCAAGTTGCTCTGCCGCTTTCGCAAATCGATAAGTAAAGTTGCTGATATTAGTGGTAGAGCGAATAAACAAGCCATCAAACTCACTTAACCGCGCCAAATCGTGAGAACCAATTTGGACTAAATCCATGCCGATACGATTAGCCGACTTAGTAAATAACTTCAGCGCCGCTTTATCTGATGGTGGCATTTTCTCATGCTCATTCACCAGCATGGCAATTTCATAACGATAGCGTTTCGACGGTTTAGGTAAACGCCATACTTTTTGTGAAAACACCTCTAAATACTTAGCGAATAAATCTTGTTCTGATTCGGTTAAGTCTTGAAAAGCCGCAGGCTCAATGGAGCCAACTTGCCACTTTCCTGACATTTTTAACAAACTCACTTGCAATACCGGCACGGTAAAACGTTCAAAAATTTTGCGAGCAAGCTTGTCAAGCGACGGATTATCACAATAGCCAAAATAGAGCTTCATGGATATTTCAGTCACAGTATCAGGCAGCTTATCTAAACCAGCTTGAGGTAAACTAAAAAAACGGTCCTGAGATAAATCATTAATGGTCATCACACGCGGGATCACCCGGTGACCGCGTGCTTCAGCCATTAATGAACAGTAATAACCTGTGCTTAAATAATCATAACTGCGACACAAGTTAATCACTTGCATGGCACTTTGCTCGGAAAACGCCCCCATTTCTAAATAATCATGCACTGTGACCATATGGTCACTGGGTAAATAGGGACGCCAATCATTAACATCGTCGGTGACAATTAAAAAATGAGCCATAAATATCGATTGCCTCTTGTGCGGTTTAGCGCGTAAATTAAGTCACTATCATGTTTGCCAACTCGAGCCAACTCATGCTGCTTCGTCAAGCTATTCCCAGCGATTTATCCCAGCTTAACCAAATCGAATCCAATGCCTTTAGTGGTGATAAAATCAGCTCTCGGCAGATGAAACGCTTTATAAACTCGCCACTGGACAGCTTATTAGTCGCCGACATAGATGGCACCCTTGCAGGTTATGCATTGGTGCTATTTCATCGTGGCACACGTCTAGCAAGGCTATACTCTATTGCTGTTGCGAGCGAATTTAGAGGTCGCAACATTGCCTTTGAACTGGTCACACAATGTGAACATACCGTGGTCGAGCGCGGCTTCATTACATTACGCCTAGAAGTGCGAAACGACAACATCGCGGCCAAAAATCTTTATTTAAAAATGGGTTATAAAGTACTCAAAACATTAGTGCATTATTACGATGACTTAGCTGATGGCGTGCGCATGCACAAACGCTTAGACCCGCCAGGGCCAAGCAAAGTCATCAAGATGCCTTTGTATGTGCAAACCACACCCTTTACGTGTGGCGCCGCTTGCTTAATGATGGCCATGAGTGCGGTAAAAACGCACTATAATCCGAGCCGAGTTGATGAGTTGAGTATTTGGCGCGAAGCCACCACTATTTTTATGACCAGCGGTCATGGTGGTTGCAGTGTGCATGGTTTGGCTTTAGCAGCCATAAAGCGCGGATTACAGATTGAGATGTACAGCCAGTCAACGTCAGTCCCCTTTATTGATAGCGTTCGTGACAGCAATAAAAAAGCCGTCATTACCATAGTGCATGACGACTTTTGTCAGCAATTAGCCTCACAAGGAATTCAGATCCACAATGCATCACCCAGCCTGACTCAACTTCGACATTGGATTGACAGCGGTTATGCTGTGTTATTAATGATCAGCACCTATCGATTTAATGGCGAAAAAGGCCCTCATTGGGTGGTATTAAGTGGTTACAACGAACAGTTTATGTTTATTCACGACCCATTTGTTGAAGCACAAAAGGATGCGATTAACGCGGCGTATGTACCGATTAGTCAGTCTGAGCTGGCGCAAGTGATGCAGTATGGGAAGCAGAAACAGGTTTCTTGTTTAGTGGTGAAGTCATCTTTGGCTTAAGATGGTTAAGTTTTTTATGGCCAGCGGGCACAACTGGCTTTGCAAACTTCGTTTGAATTTAGATCGCAAGGTTCCACCCTGCACGGGCCAAAAGGGGATCAACAGCAATCCCCTCTTGGAGCACCCCTGCCGTTCCGGCAACATTTTCGCTATTTACAAAAAACAACAGCAGCGAAAAAGTCGCGACGGAAATTAATCGAGTTTTTGACCGCGTATTTAGCCCTCTCGGCCCATCTTGTAGTAAAGAGAGAAAATGCTAACGCTTCCGATGGGGCGTCCCTTCCCCTCGAAAGCTAGCTCACGTATTCTTTTGTAAGGAGTCTTCAACGGCCTCAAGTTCAGAGTTGAATTTAGGCATTTTCATAAAAAACTAACTCGTTTTTGGACAGAAACGAGCTAGGTTTCCAAATCTAATTCGTAAGTTTAGGATTAAAATTTATATGGATTAACGCTTTAAACAGCGGAAAGTCCGAGCGTATAGGCCGTTGTTTGGCCTGCGAGGGATTTTCCGATGGTTTAACTTGTTATATGTCCAATGCGACATCAGTAACGCCCTCAATGTTTTTTGCGATGTTTTCGATAACTTGTCTTGCTTTCAATTCAGGTGACTTATTGACTTTACCAAAAAACTTCTTAAAAAAGGAGATGCGTTGTTCTGGCCAAATCTGCCATAAAGGAGTTTCCGATTCCTCGTCATTTTTACCGAGGTACACATCAACCATCACTCCGTCGATGTTCATAGCAATACTAAACATATAATCACTGTCGATAGGAGATTCTGGATTAAAATTCAACTTTTTAAGTTCAGAAAACACATACTCAGCAAGAGATTTATTAGATTTAAACATCGCTGATTTGAAATACAGGTTATCACTCACCTCGGTTCCTCCTTGGACATATAACGAGCCTGTAGAATTACTCGTTTTTAAATTTATTTTGATTAATGAATAAACAATATCTGAGTTTATATTTTGATTCAATTATTTAGTGTTGTTTAGATTATTATTTAACATGCAGTTT